>Ga0209187_1001139_pt1 | contig 34061 bp, 26 predicted proteins | sample BantaG_FD_187430 | JGI IMG/M metagenome (GOLD analysis project Ga0209187, IMG submission 187430) | Marine algal microbial communities from Bantry Bay, Ireland - BantryBay_4 metaG (SPAdes) (version 2) | ecosystem: Host-associated > Algae > Red algae > Unclassified | place: Bantry Bay, Ireland...
GCAATTATCCTTCTGCCTTCCTGAAAAGAGAGCAGCGCATTTAGGTTGTTCTCCGATCGCGCTTCCAGCGCTCGAGAGTTATTTTTGCGATTGTTTCCGGTGGTTCCCTTCGGTCACCGACCGGCTAATTGCCATCAAGCCTCCGGCTTTCTTTTCAGGGTAGAATGAACCCTTTTCCATACAAAACGGCTCAGCTAAGTGCCATTGGAGTCTGACGCAACCAAATTTTTCCTACTACGGTGATGGGCTTCTTCGATGATGAATCGGGGAGGGCCATTTTTTATTTTCCGAGCTTTTTCGAAGCTAGGCGAATTTTAAGAGGCTTCTACTGCAAGGCGGAGTAAGCTTAACGCGCGCATGCAGCTGAAAATTCTCACCTGCTCGCGATCACCCGGAAAGGTATGGGTTGTAACGCAGGATTGATCAGAATCTCGAGCCGCCAGCGCGATGCATACGTGTCCCACAGGTTTTTCCTCGGTGCCGCCGCCGGGGCCCGCTACACCGGTTATGCCGAGACCGAAGTCGGTATCAAATTTGGCCCGAGCCCCTTCGGCCATCGCGAGAGCGACTTCTTTACTCACGGCTCCATTGGCTTCGAGGGTTTTGATGGGAACCTGTAGTTCTGCAATTTTTACCTCGTTGCAATAGGCGAGGACCCCGCCGACGAAATAGGCGGAGCTTCCTGAGAGAGCGGTGAGCATCGAACCAAGCATGCCGCCGGTACAACTTTCGCCGACGGATACTCGTTTGCCTTTTGCCGTGAGCTGGCCTGCGATGTGTTCCATCAAGCCAAGGCGGGTGGTTGCGTAGACATTCGTTCCAAAAATCTGTTGCAGGGCCGCGCTTGCTTCGTCGATCGTGGTCGACCCTTGGGCTGCGTTGAGCCGAACTTCCACACTTCCTGGGGAGGCGCAGTAGCCGATTTCAACCCCTTCGGGGGCGAAGGCATGTTCTTTGATCAGGCGTTCAATTTCCGACTCGCCGGTTCCGGTAACCATGAGCACCCGTTCCTCTTGCTCTCCTGGACAGTTGGCTTTGAGAAAGGGAATGACATGCGCATCGAGGATACCGTGAAATTCTCGAGGCGGTCCTGGCAGAACAATAAAGGTGGTTTCGTCGGTGATGATTTTCTGTCCCGGTGCGATGCCTACGGGATTGAGCAGGACCTCGGCGCCTTCCACGATTTGTGCCTGCTTTATGCGGTCTGGAGTCAACTCACGGTTGCTCGCGAGATAGCGTTGCCGAACCACTTCGAGATAATCGGGGTCGATGACGAGATCCTTCCCGACTGCGTCCGCGGTTGCGGCGGCAGTGACGTCGTCTGAGGTCGGGCCTAACCCGCCGGAGATAAAGACGAGGTCCACTCGCTTCGCACAGGCTTGAAGGAGCTCCGTAATCAGTGGCCCCGAATCCCGAAGCGTGGTATCGCGTTCGAGGGTGATGCCGAGTGGTTCCAGTTTTTGCGCCAAGGTTTGGGCGTGGGTATTTAAGCGGGAGCCGTTTAGCAGTTCGGTTCCGGTGGTGATGAGCTCAGCGGTGCGGTAAATCATGCTGGGTTCATGAACTAAGGGTTGCGCTTGTTAAAGCCTAAAGCGTGCGCTTTGGTTTTGTCATGAGTTCTCAAGTAATTGCTATTGGTGGCGGCGGGTTTGGCCGAGGTGTATTGGATCTTCGCATGGAGCAGTACCTGCTTGATCAGGTTGCTGCCGAGCGGCCGCGCATTGCCTTCTTGCCTCAGGCGTCAGCGGAGTCCGCGATGTACGTGGCTAACTTTTTCGATGGCTTTACTCGACTCGGAGCCGAACCTTCTCGGGTCTCGCTTTTCGGAGTGGTACGTCCCGGTTGGAAAGAGCAGCTCTTATCTCAGGATATCATTTACGTGGGTGGCGGGAATACCAAGAGCATGCTCGCGCTTTGGAAGGACTGGGGATTGGATGACGTTTTGCGTGAGGCCTACGCGAAAGGGATTTTGTTATGCGGGGTAAGCGCGGGGGCGATTTGTTGGTTTGAAGAGGGCGTGACCGACTCGGTTTGGCCTTTGGGAGTGCTGCCTTGCTTAGGTATTTTACCGGGAAGTTGCTGCCCGCATTTTGATAGTGAAGCGGAACGTCGTCCTTCGTATATTGCCATGGTGAAAGAGAAACGAATCAGCTCCGGCATCGCGTTTGATGACCTGTGTATGGGACATTTTAAAGATGGCGAGTTGCATCGGGTCATCGCAGCCAATGAGACGGCGCAAGCCTACCGGCTGTCAGATGCTGGTGCTGTGTTGGTTGATGATGTAGAGCGGATTCAGTTGCCGCTGCCGAAGATCGATACTTGATGTTAAGATTGATCCTGTCCGGAGGCTGGCATATCGAATTGAGGGTATGGCTACTTCGATATGGTGCTGGAAGAAGACCGGTCCGCGCAGCGAAGCCGCAATCATCCAATCCGTATTCTAAAGTCTCGACTCCCGTTATATTAAGTAGGAGTGGCTTCTGTCGCGCTCGGCTCCTGCGTTTATATTCGAAAATTTGGTTTCTGGCTTGGTGCTAGGTTGACGCAGGCAATTTGTTCGCTAATGGATACATATGGCTGAGAAAAAACAATTGGTTGTGCTAGGCGGTGGCCCAGGTGGGTACCCGGCAGCATATTACGCGGCGGATCATGGCATGGACGTGACCATCATTAATATGGAAGAAAACCCGGGTGGCGTTTGCCTGTATCGTGGGTGCATTCCTTCCAAAGCATTGCTACACGTAGCGAAGTTGCTGAACGAAGTTGAACATGCGAAAGAGTGCGGGATTACCTTCGGCAAGCCGAAGATCAATCTCAACAAACTTCGTAGCTTCAAAGAGGATGTGGTTCAAAAGTTGACCGGTGGTCTTGGCGGGATGAACAAAGCTCGCAACGTAAAGTACATCCAAGGCTACGGCACCTTTAAAGATGCCAACACGATCGAAGTGAAGAAAGCTGATGGCTCGACCGAAGATGTATCTTTTGAAACGTGCATCATTGCCGCCGGTTCACACCCGACGAAAATCCCCGGTCTTTCAATCGATTCACCACGTGTGATGGATTCCCGTTCCGCTTTGGAGCTCGTAGACATTCCTGGTAAGTTGATGATTCTCGGTGGCGGGTACATCGGGCTTGAAATGGGCGCGGTATACAATGCCCTCGGTTCAAAAGTGACCGTGGTCGAGATGATGAATCAGATTCTCCCCGGCGCGGATAAGGACCTCGTGGTTCACCTCGCTCGTCGCCTCGACCATGATCTCGAAGACATAAAGTTGAAGACCAAAGTTGTTGCGCTCAAAGAGCAGAAGAACGGCATCAAGGTTACACTTGAAGACTCCAAGGGAGAGCAAAAGCACCAGCTGTTCGACAAAGTGTTGATTTCGGTCGGTCGTCGTCCAAATTCGAAAATTATCGGCTTGGAAAACACCGGAGTCGAAACCGACGAACGCGGCTTTATTACCGTCGATCCACAACGCCGTACCAACGTGCCTCATCTCTACGCCATCGGTGATATCGCCGGCGATCCGATGTTGGCTCACAAAGCGACGGCCGAAGGAAAAGTCGCGGTCGAAGCGATCCTCGGAAAGAAAACCATTTTCGAACCTGCAGCGATTCCTTGCGTGGTCTTCACCGACCCAGAAATTGCATGGGCAGGTTTGACCGAAACCGAAGCCAAAGAGCAGAAGATCGCGGTCAAAGTTGCGAAGTTCCCCTGGGCTGCTTCGGGGCGCGCAACCACCATTGGTCGTAGCGATGGATTGACCAAGTTGATTGTGCATCCTGAAACGGATCAGATTCTTGGGATGGCCATTTGCGGTCCTGGTGCCGGTGAGCTTATTGCTGAAGGCGTTCTTGCCATCGAAATGGGCGCGAATGTAGAAGACCTCGCATTGACCATTCATCCGCATCCGACCTTGTCGGAAACCGTGATGGAAGCGGCTGAAGTATACCACGGCCACAGCCCGCATTACTTCCAGCCAAAGCGTAAAAAGTAAATCGCGAGTAAGCGGACAGAGGCTTTGGTTGTTGATCAAAGGCTTGAATGAAAAAGCGGGGTGTTTGCCCCGCTTTTTTCGTGTCGTTTTTGGGCCTGAGCCCTTCGTGAGTCAGCCCGCAATGGCCACTTAGATCAACAATGGCTTTCAACAATGGCTTTCAACAATGGCTTTCAACAATAACCTTCAACAATGACTTTCAACAATGGCTTCCAATGTGTCATCGCTACGCGCTTTCGCCATCTGGATTTCCCCTCTTTTCCTGGGAAAATCGGTTTAACTAGAGCCTGTCGGACTTAGCAGATTCGGCTGCGAATTCCCCACTTTGCCCCATACGGATCCGGACGAATCGATCAAATAGCTCAACCGCATATTTCATGAAACTGATTGTGGCTTCAACCCAGGGCGTCGCCCTAGGCTTTGTTGACTTAGCCCTTCAGGTTCCATGTGTCCGTCACAAAATATGCTAAATAGAATTTCAGGGCAGACTCTAACTAAGTGCCATTGGTTCGTTAGGTTCGTTAGATCTTTAGCTTCGTTTTTGGCGCCAATGCCGCCAAGAATGGGCGAGGAAGCTTAAGAGCCAAATCGCGCTGCTGATGAGGTGAATCCAAATCCAGAGGTTTCGGGCTTGGTCGGTTATGGTGGTTGAGATTGCGTAACCGGAAAAAATCATCGGTGCTGCCATGGCGAGAAGAATGAGGCCGGTTGTTTTTCCGGAACGGACGCCATCGCGCCAATACATCCACGCGTGAGCGTGCCAGACCATGCCAATAGCGAGAACCAGGATGGGGGCAGACCAAATGTGGCTGTGTTGGGCAAGAGATTGCCAAGGGTGAACCAGGCCGCTTAAATCAAATTCATCAACAGGCAACGGAGGGCTGTAAAACGTTTTGACCCAAAGCAAGAGCAGGCCGGTCCCGCCAACGAGGAGATTTCCTGCCCAAAGTAGCTTTTTTTGAATGGATTGGATCACGGTATCTAGCAGGGCCTAATAATTGAGGTCACGATCGAAAAACATGCCCTGCGATTTCTAAATGTCAGGCCTATTCTGCTCTGAAACCATGAATGATCCGCATGCGTCGAACAGAGTCAGAAGCCGCCCGAGCACTCAGGGTGCAACCGGTGATAGAATGGATCCCGCGATGGAGCTGCAAGCCTTCGTCGGAATCTTTGCCTTCGAATTGCGCCAGCCAAGCCGCATCCGGTAAATATTCTTGAGGCTCTTTGAAGTTGATGACCTCTACGCGATGAACCTTGCCGTCGGCTTTAATCGCGACGAGAAGGATTTCGGGAAGGGTTCGTACCTTGTGGGTGTCGAAGAAAACGGTACCCACTACTTTGCCTTCTTTCACCGCATCATAGCTGAAGACGATAGGGGAGCGTTGCTCCGTACCGGTCATACTTTTTATCTCTTTGCGCTGATCCGAGGTGAGGGTAATCGGGTTCCGTTTGAATTCACAGTTTGGGTAGGTACGGGTCAAAACTGCGTCGCGGCTCAAGGCGCTTTTGCTGGCTTGTGCTTGAGCGAATGGGAGAAAAAGCATCAGCGCGAATCCTAGGCCGAAAAGTGGCTTTAAGAGGATGTATTTTGTAGGGCGAGACATGGGTTGCTTTGGAATGGGTCGTGAAAAGGCTAGTAGAGAGGAAGTTGGTTAGATGCGGATTAAAAGACATAGCCGAGGCCGAGGTTGACTTGGTTGCCCAGATCGCCAGCGGCGGAATCGTTCATGAGGTAATCGAGTTTGAAAATCAGCTCGTCAATGGGCTGAAAGGCAACGCCGATGGTGGTGATTTGACGGTCGCGTTTGCCATTGATCTTGCCACCTTCGGGAACGGAATCTTGCGTGTTGATCTCTTCGTAGCGCACGAAGGGGGTGAGGGAGGCCTCACCGGAATTAACTGTATTTAAGATGTCGTATCCGAGTTCTGCATACCAGCCGACGAGATCTTCGCCTGCGCTATCAATCTCAGAAACATCTACTTCTTCCGCCTCGGCGCGAAGTGCGTTGAGTTCCGCTGCTCCATCAAGGGTTGCAGCTGCGAAGAGTCCACGGAGATGCAGGCCCTGAAAGCGGTAATCGGCATGTGCTTCCACAATGGTGGTATCGAGTTCTATCCCGCTGTCTTGTCCACTATCGCCGGTGTAAGCAGAGCCTCCAAGGTTTAGTCCGGTTGCGCCGGCCCAGTCGATTCGTGCCACGTAGCCCATGTTGTCAGCGACCGCTTCAGAGCCTTTTTGGCGCCCACCACGGAAGCCACTGTCGTCAAAATCTTCGCCTTTGAGGCCATTTACGATGTAGGCTTCGTAGCTAAGTCCGCCGCCAAGGTCTCCAAAAATACCGGCTCCATTTTCACGCCAGGTGGATGGGATGATCCGCTTTTCGGTTTCTGGACGCTGGGTGCTCAAGAAGGTGGTCGGTTCATGGAGTTTATTGACCAGGCCCATGGGGACGAGGAGAAGACCTGCTCTTGCGTTTAAGACGTCAGAAGCCAAGTAATCGATGGTAGCAAACTCCAGAGAAGCGGATCCTTCTTTGGAGGTGGAGCCATGTTCGAATTCGATCTCGGAGTTAAAGACCCATTGATCAGTGTACTTGTAGCCCATGTAGATCACGCCGCGTAAGGCATCGAATTCGTCCGAACCCTCTTCTTTATTTTTGTAGCGGATCTCTCCGTACCCACCAATGGACAGGCTACCAGGTTCCGCGTTGTAGACCTTTGAGGCCCCGGGCCCAAAGCCGTATTCGCTCTCGGTGATTTCAGGGAAAAGGCTGCCTAATTCACGCTGCTCAAGCGACATGCTCAAGGCTTCGACTTGGCGCTCGAGCTGTTCGATGCGTTCGCCATCAGTTTGTGCGTGAGCGGTCCATATGGTCGTCATACAGATGAGGGAAGCATTAAAACATTTGCGTAGTAGGTTCATAAATATATCGTTTATTGGTTTGAAAATTTATCAGGTAAGAAAGTAGGGAAGCGCTTTTTCCAGCCGCTACTTTCGATTGTTTCAATGCGTCCATCGGACGCAATGGTTTGAAAGCGGCATTCTAAATTTGGCGTTGCATTGACCTGACGAATTGCCTCGCTGGGTCCTAGGAGGAAACAGGCGGTGCTCGCACAATCAGCGTCGAAGGCATTGGGCGCCCAAATGGCAACGTGTCCTTGAAAGGGAGAAGGGGTGCCCGTTTTTGGATCGCGAATGCGGTTTTTGCGTTGGGTCGTGCCCGAGCTTGAAAGGCTTCCTTCGGTTAGGCAAAGTTCAAGCTCAGGGTTATGCCGATCGGTTGACGCGGAAATGGCCCCAGTCCAGCTTGCGTTGTGAACGAGAACTTGGCCTCCGAAATTGAGTGCGACCTTTGCATGGGAGGGGAGGATCTGACGGACGGCTTCGAGTGCGGCCCCTTTGGCAAATGCGTCGGTGTCGATGCGTGCCTCGGGATGAATTTTTTGTAAAGTTCCGTCTGAGAGTAGCCAATCCGGTGGTTGAGCCACATTGGTCTGAGATACATTGGTCTGGGATAGAGGGTTGCTTTGATGCTTCTGAAAGGAACGGGCTTCAAGAGGCGCGAACCGATTTGAGCTCCAGTCGCTCCACCACTTGGCGCGTTGTATATCGCTAGCTAATGCCGGACTTAGCTTCCGTTGGCTTCCATGCTTCAACGCATTGCATTTGGAGACTTCAGAATCGTTGCTCCAAACAGAAAGGCGTGTTTCGACCGACTCGATGGTAGCAAGGATTTGTTCTGAAAGAACGTCTGCGTCCTTCGCTTCAAGCTCCATGCTGAGCCAGGTCCCCATGAGGAAAACCTGGCGGCTAAAGGACTGGGAGGAGGTGATTTCAGTTTCTGCGTCTGTGTCGCTGAGGTCGAATTGGGGTTGGCCGAATGACATTCCACATAGACCCATGCCTAGACTGAAACCTAGGTGTGTAAGAATTGAGTTCATATGTTTGCTGGGCGACACAGCTGAAGCCCTAATCATATGGTTGGTTTATATGTCAAACAAAAGTGGCAATAATAAATCGAGCTGGGTTGTTTTGCGGAAAAACCCTATGTTTTAGTGGGATTTGCCAGTTTTCTGGCGAACACGGGGAGATGCGGGTCGCGTGCGCCCATGACCAAAACGACGTCTTCGGGTTGAAGGTTGGCGCGAAGTTTTGCTTCTAAAATAAGGTAATCATCACAATAACTTACCGGAATATCGTCGTCAGAAAGCTGCTTTGCAAATTGCTCCGCGCTTAATGTCCCGCCTGCGGTTCCGCCTACATAGTACACCGGAAGGATATACACATGGTCTTCTGTATTGGTTCGACAGCCAGACTTAAACACGGCACGAAATTCATCGGCGTTGTTTGCCAGTGGGCCGAATCCGTGCGGACGCCAGATCGCGTGTATGTTTCCTGAAATGGTTTGAAAGGTCTTTATCGCGGCGGCAATTTTACCAGGATTATGCGCGTAGTCGTCAAAAACTTGGATCGCTGCATCGAGAGAGCTAACCCGTTCTAAGCGGCGCTCGATGCCGTTGAAGCTCGCGATCTTTTCGCGCACCACGTGCTCGTCAATCCCGAGGTGGCATGCAAGTGAACAGGCCAACGTAGCATTCTCTTGGTTATGCGCGCCGGGCAGATTTACCGGCCACACGCCGTGAGCCTCAATCAATTCAGCGTCGGTGCTGCCTTGCAGTAAAGACTTTACGCCAGGCCCGCAGAAAATGGCGGTCTTCACTTTTGCGGCAAAGCTACGAAAGAGGGCGACGCTTTCGTCGTATTCGAAGTGGTCCTTTTCGATGTTTAAAACAATGGCGTACTCGGGATCAAATACCAGAAAAGAGCGATCGCTTTCGTCCGCTTCGACCACCCACAAATTGTTGGAGGAATGGGTGACATTGCCCGGTTGGTCGCCGGTGATCCATCCTGAAAGACCGGCGCCGTTAACGGCATTGGGTGCGAAGCCTGCTTCACTAAGTAACCAGGCGAGCATGCCGGTGGTGGTCGATTTGCCAGCGGTGCCTGCTACCGCGATCAAGCCATGGTTGACTCCGTCAGGTTTAGAAATCGTCTTAGCTGATGCTTGTGCCGCGCCAGCCAACGCAGCTGCGCGGTGAACCACGGGAACATTTAATTCGGTGGCCCGGGCTCGGTCCGGATTGTCGGCTTCAATTGCGGTGCTGATAACCACACCGGCAGTTTGTTCATCTAAGCCCGACCCATCTTGGGGCACGAGTTTTATGCCAAGCCCTTCAAGTTTGTCTAAGATGGGAAGACGATTGTCTTGATCTAGGTAACGGTCCGACCCGGTGACAACCAAACCTTGGTTGAGCAGAACTTGCGCCACTGCATTCATACCGACTCCGGCGACTCCGACGACGTGAACATGGGAGCCTGGTGGAAATGAGTGGGGTTGCATGATGGGAAATTTGAAACAGTGTCGCTAGGAGTCTGTCGGGCTTAGGCTTTCGAGCGAGGGTTTCTCAGTTTGAGACCAGACGGTTTGATCGATTCGTCCGGATCGTATAGGCCAAAGTGAGTAATTCGCAGCCGAATCAGCTAAGTCCGACAGGCTCCTAGTCACCTTGCTGGAAACGTGGTGGTGGCGTCAACTTGGGAGGGCTTAAGCTGGGCGGGGTGAGGCTTGGGGGCTTGGTTATATTGGGAGGATCTACAGGATCTTGGTGCTCTGGAGGTGACGATGCTGCTGCGTGATCAGATGCTGCGTGATCAGGTGCTGCTGCATGATCAGATGCTGCTGCATGATCAGATGCTGCTGCATGATCAGATGCTGAAAGCGGGGGTCTTGATGTGAGCGGTGGGGAATCCGTTACAGGCGACGAAATCGGAGCGCTTGGTGAACGCGAACCGATGACTTCCGGATTCATTGGCAAGGGAATGCGGGTTGGTTTCTCCGCATGATCCACTGGGTTTTCTTCGGTAGCTCCCTGCGTGTTGGCCTGGGCTGCCCTGTCCGTTTTTCCTTTGGGATTTATGCTGCGAGCCTCCTCCGAGGCAATCAGTTCCTCCGAGGCTGGAGTGAGATGCACCATTGCATTCATCGCACCGCCTTCGGCAATATTTAAGCGGTGGGTTTCGAGTTTCCCGCGAAATTCGCCGCCTCGAGCAATCTTCAGTCCGAGCATCGGCGCGAGGTTTGCAATGAGCCCGCCTTCGACTTCGATGTTGCGAAAGTCGTCAATGGGCACGTCGGCAAATTCGCAATGAGCTGAGCGGTCGATGCGCAAATCCATGGCGACAACCTCTGCTTCGTATTCGCCACCGTCATGAATCTCAAGGCAGTTTAGCGCCCGCAGACTTCCGCCCGTAACCGGACCTTTTAAGACAATGTTGTTGGCAATGATATTTCCGCCAGTGATTTCTCCCGATGCTTCAACCACAAGCGATCCCGCCGTAAGAATATCTTTGGAGGACTTGCCTGTGATTACATAATCTTTGATTTCTAGTCGTTTACGACAGTGCGGGCAAATCGTGCTTTCGGCCCGGCCAACTAATTCAAATACCCGCATACAATGGTGGCAAACAATCTCATGCTTTTTGGGCATGGTAGTGCGGCCGATGCGCGCTGCAGGTGCGTCGCCTCGTTTGGTTTTCTGGATCGGAGGTTGGGTAGGGGCCTCACCAGTGGGAGAAGCTTGCCCTTCTTCTTGAGCCTTTTGGGCCGCACGAAGCGCTCCGAAGCTGTTAATATTATGTGCCTTGCGATGGTCCATCAGAATGGGAGGTCAAATATAAAAAAGCGGGTCAGGTTTGTCGAACGTTCGATCAGATGAAGAGAACGTTCGATCAGATGAAGAGATCGTTCGATGCTAAATCGGGAGAGCGAGAGCCTAACCAGCGTATTCGTCATCGCTTTCTTCATGGTGCTCAGATTCAATGATGTGAGGGGCAACTGGCTCGGTTGCTGGCATTGCGCCGTCTGGTGCAACTTCAGAGCGACCGATAAAGGTTACTCCGTCTTCAACTGTGAGACGTTTCGCTTTGATGTCGCCAAGAATCCGAGCTCCATTTTTCATTTCAATTTTATCACGAGCAATGATGTTGCCTTCGACGGTTCCAGCGACTGAAATCGAGTTCACTGAAATGTCACCATTTACTAGAGCTGTTTTGCCGAGCAGTACATCACCACCTGCGGTTAGTTCGCCAGCTATTTGGCCGTCAATACGGATCGAACCGCTGGTTTTGATTTCACCGGTGATGGCTACATCTGCGGAAATAGTGGACTGGGCTGCTGGATTTTCGTTCATGGTAGGTAACTCGTTATGATTTGCACGAATCCAACCAAATTTGTTTTCCAGTGGCAACTGCCTTTTCACCCTCAGAGGCACGAGCTTTCTTGTTTAATCTAACTGGATTTTACGATAATATTTGGCCACGTCGCCTCATAATGGTAGGTGTAGACGCCTTGGATGGGAAAACAATTATGATGAAGCCACGACTGAATTGGACGCAAGCCCCAAAAAATCTACCCTGTTATTTCGGTAGAGATCGGTTGCGCGCGTCGAAGCATCCTTTCATTTTCAGCTTAAACCGCTTCTCTCTTGCTGCGTTCCCCGGAACCCTCCTCTTCCTCTGCTTCTTCCTTTTTCTAATTGGTTTTTTCGCGGTCGAGACGATGGCTCAGGATGGCGAGCAAGCCCTCTCTCAAGCCTCGATTCGCACCTGGACCAGTCTTGAAGGGAGAACGTTAGAAGGCCGACTCTCGGGGCTCACCGATAGTCATGTTGCGATTAAAAGCTCGGATGGGAAACCTGCATCCATCCCGCTTAACGTTCTGAGCAGTGCGGACCTTCGCTATCTTCGCGAAGTCAAAGCCTCGGTTAGCGCTCAATTTGTTCGGGTTGAATTACATCACCATGATCCACTTTCTTTAGCGGAAGTTGAAGTGATTAGTGGTGGGGTAAATGTTGCGACAAAAGGGAAGGCGACTCAGTCTTCTGTTTCTCATAGCGGTGTGCCTGAGCGTGCGATCGACGGGAAAACCGACGGGCACTACAGCGTCAATAATTCGACCACCTCGACGACAGGAGGTTCGCCCAGTTGGTGGGAAGTCGACTTAGGGAGGGTTCACGCTATTGATGAAGTTCGTATCTACAATCGGACGGACTGTTGCGCCGAGCGTCTTCGCGAATACAAATTAATCTTGCTGGGAGCGGATCGGGTCGAGCTTTGGAGCGTTGATAAGCAGCCCCACCCAAGTCCTTCGGTGACGCATAAAATCGGTCATCCTGATGCGGTTGCGCTTGTCGGCCAGGGTGCTACATCCTCGGGCCAAGGTGCTACATCCTCGGCCACCACATCCACAGATGGCAAGGTAAGCTCCGAAGCGCCCTCACGAACTGACGCCGGTGGTGGGTTCAAAACCGTTTCGGGTAAAGTGATTCAAGGCAAGGCCCTTGGGCGTAAAGGCCCCTTGGTGCTCATGCAGTTAGCGAATGGTAGCCGTCGCCCCTTTGGCGTGCGTGCATTTGATGAAGAAACTCGCGAGAAAATTTATCGTCAATTTCCCATGCCTGCGCCGAACCAGTTTATTCGCGATTATTCCCCAGCGGTCCAGCATACGAAGCAACTAAGTAGCATGAGATTAAAATGTGTCTTTCCCGTAAAAGACAAGCCCGTGAAAGGGATATTCGTTGTTGTCACTCACTGGTGCAGTGACCCGAGTTTCATTCTTGAAAAGCACGGGGCAGAGCAGATGACCCTGAAACACGACTTTCTCTTAATCGCCCTACAGATGAAAGGAGCGGAGCGCCCGGGATATATCGACTGTGAAACTTCAGGCTCTGCGGATGCTTTTTTTAAAGGATTGTCTGAGGTCGCCGATCAAACGAAGCGCCCTGAAATGACGACAGTTCCTATTGTAATATTTGGTCACGAAGCTGGCGGCGGATGGGCTTATAACATGGCCGCTGCGTACCCGGATCGAGTGAAAGGATTTGTCTGTCACAAGGGGACTCATCTCGGAACCGCGATGCCTTCCCCTAAAACACCGAGTCTGTTCGTAATCGGAAAACTGATGAAACCCGAGCAGGTCGGAGAGGTCGTTAACGCGTTTGAAGCCTTACGCGCCAAGGGCGGATATACTGCCTTTCAGCGTGATTCGAATGATCACGTTCTCAACCTTGAAACCATGCATTTCAACTTTGAATTTGTTGATGCGATTATGAGCGGAATCCTGCCTGGGATGGTCCCGCTCACCGGCGACATCTCCACCAAGAAAACCTACCCTTGGTCTCCACGTACGGCGGTTTCCTCAAGGTTGAGTTGGCTTCCCGATGCTGAGTTCGCAGAACGCTGGACGTTTAAGCACCGCGAAGTTTCGCCTTAAGCGAGCAGGTCTCGATGGGTTCGTTCACCGGCTCGTCGGGTAAAGCTTCTCGATACACCGCAAACACCGACGGCATGGCGTAGTGCTTTGATCGGGTTAGCCCAAGTGGGGAGAAATTCTTGGGCTACACTGCCTTGAAAACCGACCTCGTGTAAGGCCAATGGCGCGGACGGTCGGACCGGACGGAACAGTTTCTGAGTCCTGATGCACCCTATGTTTAAGTGACGACTGGAAACCAACGGACTCAATCTACGTCGCCGTAAAAAGATGTATGTGCATTTCCATGTCTAGATTCATCGCTTTGGGATCATTCACTAGCCTTAACCCCACATCTTAAATTTCAGGGCCGACCCAACTCTGCGCTTCCCACATGTTTTATATTTAAATGATCATTTGAAGTGGGGATATTCTGATCCCTTACGTATCTTCATACAACTAACTAAGAAATCCTTATAACCTCATGAAAATCATGTATTTTTTGGCTTCGATCTTTTTGATTTCGGCCACGCTTGCTCATTCAAACCCCGTTATTTATAAAGCGGATTCATCCATCGCCAAGAAGAAGCACTTGGTGCTTATCGCTAGCGATCATGAGTATCGCGCCGAGGAGACCATTCCTGCTTTGGCTCGTATATTGACCAAGCACCATGGCTTTGATTGCACCGTTCTTTTTGGAATCGATGACAATGGCGAAATCGAAGCCGGCATATCCAACATTCCTGGACTTGAAGCGCTCAATACGGCAGACGGCATGGTCATGTTTACGCGTTTTATCGCGCTGCCTGCGGATCAGATGGTTCACATCGATGACTATTTAAATCGCGCTGGACCTGTGGTTGCCCTTCGGACCTCCACCCATGCGTTCAACATCACCGACACGGAAGATCCTTATTACAAGTACCACTTCCGCTACGAAGGGGATGACTACAAAGCAGGCTTCGGACATCAGGTGCTTGGTCAGAGTTGGGTAGGGCACTATGGTCGGAATCACACCCAAAGCACCCGCATTACCATCGTGCCGGATCAGGCCGATCACAAGATTCTAACCGGGGTGAAAAACATCCATGTACAATGCGGTGGGTATAATGCTGAACCTGCTCCAGACTGGACCATCTTGACCATGGCACAACCCTTGATGACCATGGAAGCTGATGGCGCGCCAGACGAAACTAAGCCGCCGATGGCCAGTGAATGGACCCGCGAGTATACAGGCAAGGACGGCAAAAAAGGCCGCGTCATGACATCGTTATACGGCGCATCGGAAGACATCTTGAATCCTGGTTACCGTCGTATGATCATCAACGGTGTCTACTGGTCCTTAGGGCTCGAAGACCAAATTAAGGCGGACAGCAACATCGAATTTGTCGGGCCCTACAAGCCAAACACGTTCCGAAATGCCGGACATGCACGTGGGATTAAACCATCTGCATACAATGGCTTCAAAAGCCCGATTCCAGCCAACAACAATGTCTCTGCTCCTGCTAAAAAGGAAAAGAAGGAAGAGAAGGAAAAGAAGGAAGAGAAGAAAGAAAAGGAAAGCGATGCCAAGCCGGCGAAAGCCAAAAGCGCAAAAGTGCCCGCTCCATCCATCATGAAGTCGGGTGATGCGCGGTTCGTTCGTATCCAACTCGAAGGGGCGTCTAAAACCCTCTCGTTAGCTGAAGTCGAAGTCTACAGCGGCGGGAAAAATATCGCTAAATATGGTACTGCGAAGCAGTCGAGCATTGCCTCAGACGGTGAGCCCAAGCGTGCCATCGATGGGAATAAGAATCCTGCCTATGGTGAAGGTGGCCAGACGCATACCTCGAAGGAAAAGAACCCGTGGTGGGAACTCGACCTCGGGGAATCCGCTTCAATTGACAAAATTGAAATCTACAATCGCGGCGATAATCTATCCGGTCGTTTGAATAATTTCTCTCTCGTCCTGCTCGATGCCGAGCGTCAGACTTTGTACGAACAAAAAGGACTCGCGGCTCCAGCCGAACGCATGAGCATTGATCTAAAGAATAAGGGCAAAGTCTCCTATCTTACCGCTCAAGGTAAAGCGGGCGTGATTGCTGCAAAATTAGTTCCCCCTACTAAAAAGCCAGAGCCAGCTTTACCTCCAGAACCCGTGATTGAAATGGTCTCTGTGCCAAGCGGCTACAAGGATCCAATGCCTTTTGCATTCAAGCAAGGTGACAGTGTCGCCATCGTAGGCAATGGTCTCGCCGACCATATGCAGCATCATGGTTGGACAGAAACACTACTCCAAAAGGGTGCCGCAGAGCACCAAATTACCTTCCGGAACTTGAGCATCTCTGGCGACATGGTGGACAAATTCCCTCGCAACAAAGGATTCAGTTCGCAGGAGTGGTACCTCAAGCATGTTGAAGCGGATGTGATTTTCTTCTTCTTCGGATACAACGAATCGTTCCAAGGGGTTGAGAAGGCAGGCGACTACAAAGCGAAGCTCGGAAAACTTATTCAAAAATACCGTGGGGTTCAGCCCAACGGGAAAAGCTTCCCTCGCATTGTTCTTTTTAGTCCAATCGCTCACGAAAACCTTGAAGATGTAAACCTGCCAACTGGCGATGAAAACAATGAGCGGCTCGCGGCTTACGCGGCAGCAACCAAAGAAGCTGCCGCTGAAAAGGGGGTAACCTACGTCGACCTGTTTGACGCCTCCCAAGTGCTCTACGCGAAGAATCCACCGCTAACTATAAACGGGGTTCACCTCAATGAAGAGGGCTACCGCCTCATTGGCGAAGTCATCGCAGAGGCGCTGATCGGTGAAAAAGTTACCGCTGACCAAAGCCTCGAGCCTCTGCGTGAATCCGTACTCGATAAAAATTGGAACTGGCACAATCGCTACCGCGCCACGGATGGTAATGATGTTTGGGGCAGTCGTTCCACTTTGAAATTCGTCGATGACCAAAGCAACGCGGAAGTCTTGAAGCACGAGCTTATTATGCTCGATGTCCTCACCGCAAACCGGGACCAACAAATTTGGGCCCGTGCCAACGGCAAAGATCATAAGATCGACGACAGCAATGTTCCTCCAGCCATCAAAGTAATCTCAAATATAGGTGGAGGTAGCCATAGTTCTAGTGCAGAGAAAGAAGGAAATATTGTCTACAACTCGGGCCAAGACGCGATTGAAAAATTCATCGTGCCTGAAGGGTATAAAGTAAACCTATTCGCAGACGAAAAAGCCTTCCCCGATCTCGCGAACCCCGTACAGCTTCAGGTTGACGGCAAAGGCCGAATTTGGGCCGCTTCTTGGAACACCTATCCGAAATGGGAACCACTCAAGGAAATGAACGACAGCCTAATGATCTTCGAAGATCATGACGAAGACGGCGTAGCCGACAAAAGCAAAATCTTTGCCGAGGTTCACAACCCACTTGGTTTCGAGTTCTGGAATGGTGGCGTACTCGTTACCTCTATGCCTGACCTTTGGTTTTTGAAAGACATCGATGGCGACGACAAAGCGGATATTAAAAAGATTATGCTCCAAGGGATTGGTTCGTCGGACACGCACCACGCGGCCAACAACCTCATCTACGGTCCAGACGGAGGCATCTACTGGCAAAGCGGAATCTTCCTTGTACATAATCACGAGCATCCCTGGGGCGCACCGCTTCAGATGGGTAATTCAGGCATGTACCGATTCGATCCACGTCGTCACACCATTGCTTTCCACGCGGGCAATAGCCCAAACCCACACGGCATCGCCTTTGATTACTGGGGCTACCACTACGCCAACGATGGAACCGGCGGTCGCTCTTTTCAGGTTCGCCCCAAAGGCTCTGGCTTCAAAATGCACCAACTTTTGGTCAAAGAAGTTCGTCCCGTTGCCGCTGATGAAATCATCTCCAGCGACAATTGGCCTGAAGATATCCAGAACGATTTTCTCATCTGTAACACCATCGGTTTCCTTGGTCTCAAGCATTACAAACTCCATCGTGATGGCTTCGAAGAAAAGAACATGAAAAAAGGCGAAGTGTGGGGCACCCCGCATCAAGACCTTCTTTTCTCCCAAGACAAAAACTTCCGCCCAACCGATGCGATCTTCGGTGAAGACGGTGCGTTGTATATCTCGGATTGGCAGAATGTGATCATTGGTCACATGCAGCATAATGTACGTGACCCCAATCGTGACCACGTACACGGTCGGATCTATCGCATGGTTCACACCGAACGTCCTCTGCAGGCTAAAGTGAAAATCGACGGCGCCTCCATTCCGGAGCTTCTCAAAAATCTAGAGCATCCTGTAAACGGGGTTCGTCATCGCACTCGGGTTGAACTGAGTGAACGTGATGTCAAAGAAGTCATCGCCGAAACCGAAAAATGGATGGCGCAGTTCGATGCGCAAAAAGCGGAAGACGCTCACCATCTTCTCGAAGCCCTATGGGTCCATCAGCAGTTTAATGTGCGCAACCTCAAGCTCCTCGGCGAAGTTCTTCAGTCACCCGAAGACCACGCTCGTATCGCAGCTTTGACGGTTCAGCATCACTGGACCGCGGCCGACCCGGCCCTCGGTGCCCAAGTCATCGCCAAAGAAGACCACGGCGAGAAAGCAATCAAGTCAGGCATTCTTTCAGACGGTCCTGAATTTACGGAAATTCGCATCGGCACGATCCAAGAGAAGATGCAGTATGATGTGACTTCTCTCCAAGTCAAAGCCGGCAAGAAAATCAAACTAACCTTCGCGAACCCGGACTTCATGCCGCATAACATTGTCTTCGTGCAGCCGAAAGCGTCGACCGAAGTCGCTAACGCGGCCTTGATCCTCGGTGCAGATGGCTTCAAAAAGGAGTGGGTTCCAGAGTCCGACAAAGTGGTTTTCGCGAGCAAGTTGATCGATCACAAACAGGAAGAAACCTACGAGTTCAATGCCCCAGAGAAGCCAGGTGACTACGAGTACATCTGCACCTTCCCAGGTCACGTGATCATGAAGGGCATCCTCAAAGTTCGGAAGTAAGCCTCAACCGGTTTTCAACAACCAACGAGAAGCTCACGCCACTCGTTCCAAAGCCTTCTCGACTCAGTCGAGGAGGCTTTTTTCTGCATGCATAAAAATGGAATTCGCTCTTCCCTGAAAATAAAGCTGGAGGCTTGAAGGCAATCAGCCGGTCGGTGACCGAAGGGAACCACCGGAACAATCTGCCTTTGGGAACAATGATGACAAATTCGCCTTCGAAGTAGAACTGATAATCACAGATCTCACACACATAGGTCAGCGCACCATACAGACTGACGCGTCGAATATCGATGGTCACCGTCGGCCCCGCAGGTCGGGCAGGTTCCTTTATGAATTCGTCCTCCCACTTGGTGTTAAACGGTTCTTCTATAAAGGTGTTTTGCTTGAGCCGCGCCTTGGTCGCTTGCACCAGTTTCGGGTCCTTCACGATGATGTTTATCCCACCCTCTCAATCTCTCCAGCTCTCAACCTCTCAACCTCTTAGCCTCCCAGTCTCTCAATCTCCCAGCTTCCCAGTCTCTCAATCTCCCGATTCGCCGAAAACGTTTCATTCGCTCCATATCAACCGGAAATCTGACGAAAAAATAAACGATTTCATCTGTGATTTCATCTAAATGACGTAAGATGATTACGTTACCCGCGTCGACCAGCGGCGCTGGCGACAAACAAAAATGATAAAGTGAGTTCTAAAGATACATGTCGGGAATGCGGTCATTGGTTGATTGCAAACACCCCCAGTCGTCGGGAATACTGCCCCGAATGCGGGGTGATGGCACCGCGTAGACGTGCCAAGCCTTCCGCCGTCGCCAGTCGTTTTGACACCGTTTTGAATAGCCTCATCGGCTTTGCGGTCGGGGCTTCTTGCGCCTTGGTTGGCACCGGCTGTTTTGCCCTCTGGCAGCCTTGGACTATCAGTGGCTGGATCAGCAAACCCTTGACTCTGCTCGGAGGCGGCTTGCTCTTGGGAGTCAGTAGCCTCATTCTTTTCGCTCTCGATCGCTGGTTGGTTGACGCCCCTCGATCGCGAAGCAACCCAGCGACTGCGTCGGCCTGGTGTGGCTTGGTTCTCTTCGTCTTGCTCTATCTCAGTCTCAATGTCGTACGCGAAAAACTGAGTGTGCAATCCTATGTGCTGTTCGGTGTGCTTGGTCTGGGTGCCATGCAGGCCCTGCGAGCCATGACCATCCGTCGCTTCACCCCCGCTTCAGGAAGGCTTTTTAAACGCCGCTCGAAAGTGAGTGCCTATGCCCAGCACGATGAGTTGGTCGACGAACTACGCGAGATTAGAAATAAACTCGAGTCGTTACAGGCGTCTTCACACGCTGCGATGCAGACTTCAAACGACCACGATACCTCGGAAAAGCTCACCAAAACATTAGAAGAAGCTGAACGGGCCTTGCTCCGTCGCAAAGAAGGGGTGCAACGCAAGCGCGCCCTGCTTGAGTTACAAGCGTTGGACAATCGCCTTGACCGTCTTGAGGCCCTGCAGCTCCAAATCGCTCAGGGAGACTTCCACGCCCTAAAGCAAGATTGTCAGCGTCGGATCGCCGAAATCGAATCCGAATTCCCAAGTCTTGAGGAGCTAGCCCCACACAAAACCCGTTTGGCCACGCTCTTAACCAACCATGCGACGTCACGGATGGTTGACCAAACCGTTACCGTTAGCGGGATCCCATTTGCTGAAGCGGATGGATCGGTTGACAGCGCAAGGAATACAGGCAGACCATCCCCGGAGCTCGATGACGAATTACGACGTTTAAAGGCAGAAAATACTCTAGATGAAGAGTTTCCCTTGGATCGGGAATGAAGCTTTTCCACGCCATCGTCCATCCTCATTTCCAAGTGATTTCCCTACTGTGTGCAGGGTTGACGCTCCTGCACTCAAGGTGTAGATTGTTTAAAATAAATTGAGCGATTCATCTAAGCGATGAGTCTGACCTAATCATGCCAGCATTCTCATATACAGCCCGTACACGCACCGGCGACCGCGCCAACGGTACGTTAGACGCCACCGATAAAATGAACGCCCTCGCGCAAATTGAGCGCATGGGCTACGTGCCTATTTCGGTGAAAGAAGGCGGTAAAGCCGCCGAAGACGCAGAAAAATCGAAGGGCAAAAAGCGCAGTTCGTTGCGCGGTGCCTCGAAAAAAGAGGAAAAGGCCAAGAAGACCTTCAAGAAGGTTAAAATTCGTGACATTCTGCTGTTTAGCCAAGAGCTGCGTGACCTGCTTCGTTCGGGTATGACCCTAGGAACGGCGCTAGAAGCGCTTTCCACTCGTGGCGAGGATGCTAATCGAGACGGGGTCATTGGTTCACTCCGTGACGATATCACGCAGGGCCTAAACCTTTCTGAGGCGATGGAGAAATTCCCCGAAACCTTTCCGCAATTTTACGTGAGTATGGTTCGTGCAGGTGAAGCCAGTGGGCAGCTCCCAGATTCCCTTGACAACGTGGTGGTTCACTTCGAACGCGTACAGGAAGCCAAAGAAAGCGTCAGCTCGGCCTTGGTATATCCGGTATTCGTTTTGGTCGTCGGGGTTGGCACCATGGTCTTCTGTTTGATGTGGGTGATTCCAAAATTTAAGCAGGTTTTCGAAGACCTCGGCCAAGATCTTCCTGGTATTACAAGACTTCTCCTCGGTGGTAGTGATATCCTCATCAAGTGGTGGTGGATCATTCTCCTCTTCATTTTCCTGATTGCTTACCTCTTCAAAGAGTACATCAACTCCCCAGCCGGTAAGTACAAATGGCACGGCTTCCTGCTTCGGGTCCCCATCGTTAAATCCATTATCGCTAACAATGCCTTTGCACAGTTCTCGCGCACCCTCGGCAACTTGCTGAAAAATGGCGTACCTGTTTTGAGCGCCCTTCGCATTACGCAGAACATCACGGCAAACAAAGTGATCGCCGGCGAAATCGAACGCACCACAGACCGAGTTCAAGACGGATCCGCCATGTCACAATCTCTGCGCGAAGGCGGCGTTTTCCCGCGCCTCTTTACCGACATGTTAACCGTCGGAGAGCAAACCGGTGACGTGCCTGGTTCTCTTGCAAACATTACCCGTCGCTATGAAAGCGATCTCAAACGATCCCTAAAAAACTTTACCACGATTCTCGAACCGATTTTCATGCTCGTCATCGCGTCGATGGTAGGCTTCGTGGCCCTCGCACTTCTGATGGCGGTCTTCCGTCTCACCAGTGGACTCGGGTAGACCCGAGCTACTTCAGATGGTCACTTAGCCCTGTGCAGCAAATGCACAGGGCTATAGCGTTTCCCTTTTTGAATGCCAACCACCTCGGCGCAGCCCAAGGAGCGGCGGTTTCCAACCGCCGATGGTAGCAGGGTGCAAGGCGCTGCTGATGCACATGGCTTCGTTCTAAGCTTTCTCCGTCGCATCTAACAACCGAAGGATTTCCTCCCGCTTCGGCAGTTGGTTCCCGTATGCTTTCTTACCCGCTTTGATCAGCATAGATACCGATCCAGGGGTCCGACTCCCAACCCATGGAGCGATATCCTTTTGTTTCATTTTTCCGATATCACTCAGGGCCCACGCAACCACCATGCGATGAGACCGTCCTCCGTGATAGTGGTTTAAGTCGTCTTCAGTGATGTCCAGCGCCTGCAGTACAGCTTGCACAATGGCAGCCGGTTCAGGCGCGACCGAGTTCGCGTCCGTCCCATCTGGAACGTTCGGTGAGCCCAAAACAGAGCGCTTCGATTCCAACACCTCGTCGAAACCCGACAGATCTTGTTCTAGGCCGGCCTCGACGTACCGAATCAATTGAACCCACGGATCGGTGTTTGAATCGAGATAAGAAAATAAGTCGGGCGCGGCCATGAAATCATGTGGGCGTGCGGTCCCGGCATAGGCGCGAAAACTACTGTAGGGGTAAGCCCGCAAGGCAAGCTGCTGTTCTGCAAGCGGTTCGGCTCGCCAGTTTGCACTGCGGACCACGGATAAATGAATGTGACGAAAAACCGGGAGCAAAAACCGATCTTCTTCCAGGAGTTTTGACGCGAAGCGACCTGAAAAAACATGTCCATGCGAATTCCGATTCGCATTATACCATAGGGCATAGCGCGTCTGAAGTCGTTGCATAAACAGGCTTAAATCCGCTTCTGGGGTTTTGCAGAGAAGCAGAACTTGATTCGATAAACAGCACCAAGCATACAGCCGAATCCCATGCGTTGTCACACAATCCGATAGCACGAGTTGAAAGCGTTGATGATCTTCGGCCGTTTCAAACAGAGTGACACCGCGGCTCCCGCGAAGGCGGATGTAGTAGCACGCACCGGGGAATTGATGTCTTGGATCACGAGGCATGAGAAGGTCAGGAACGAAGCAGATCGAGCCAGTAACCGCTTAAAATAACGACGCCTGGCTGTTGTCATTCCCCTTCGGGAAATCTAAGCCAAATCGCTCATAGCAGAGTGGGGTGGCTACACGCCCTTGCGCGGTTCGTTTCATGTAGCCCTCCTGAATTAAGTATGGCTCGTATACTTCTTCCAAGGTCCCGCTTTCTTCGCTCACCGAAACCGCCAACGAACTGATGCCGACCGGTCCGCCACCAAATTTGTGCATGATGGTCTCTAAAATCTTTTTATCCATCTCATCCAGGCCATGCTTGTCGATTTCAAGCATGCACAAAGCTTCGTCTGCGGATTCAGCCGTGATTTTGCCATCGGCCCGTACCATGGCAAAGTCTCGTGCCCAACGTAATAGGCTGTTGGCGATCCGAGGCGTACCCCGTGATCGCCCGGCAATTTCCAGCGCGCCCGCATCGTCGATCTCGATGCCAATGATCGTGGCCGAACGATGGATAATCCGTTTAAGCTCAGCCGCCGGATAATAGTCCAGCCGATTGATTAGGCCAAATCGAGATCGGAAGGGAGCGGTGAGCAAGCCAAGGCGGGTCGTCGCCCCCACCAACGTAAAACGTTCAAGGTTTAAGCGGACCGAGCGTGCATTGGCTCCCTGATCGATCATGATGTCGATGACAAAATCTTCCATCGCGGAATACAGATATTCCTCGACGGTTCTTTGCATGCGGTGAATTTCATCGATAAAGAGAATATCCCCGCGCTCTAAATTGGTCAGGAGTCCGGCCAGATCTGCTGGCTTGTCAATCACGGGCCCAGAAGTCGATTTGACGTTCACCCCCATGCCGTCTCCAAGAATATAGGCCAGGGTTGTTTTGCCCAGCCCCGGTGGTCCGGAAAGCAGGACATGGTCCAGTACGTCGCCGCGCATCTTTGCCGCTTCAACAAAAAGCTCGAGCCGTTCACGTACCTTGCCTTGCCCCGTAAAGTCTTCAAACTTATCGGGACGAATCGTCTTCTCGAAATCGAAGTCGATGGTTTTGCTAGGATCAATGGGGTCGATGGGGTCGGTAGGGTCAACTGCAGACATACCGCACCATTTCGCTTTGCCCTGCTACCTGTCAAGAATTTCAGTAGCTGAGTTAGGATTTTGGCAACTCAAACCAGAAACAACCTCCGCCCGAATCCGCTGTTTCCACCCCGTATCGGCTTTTAGATGATTAAAGGTTCGGTTGATCACGCTCAGACCAATCAAGCACCCTGCGACCGTTATCATGCCCGATTTCAAAATCATCGACGTCTACTTAGATTGTGGAGCGCTCATGTGTACGGTTAGTTTTCACCCAGGGGAAAATTTGATCATCTTTGGCAATCCGCATTGTTTTACGGTAAAAGCCAAAAGAACTTCCGTTTTCCCGAATTTTGACTAGTTGGCTTGTAATGAATCGAATGAACCAGTCCAGCAGGGGAAATAGCCGTGTTTCGCAGTAAAACACTGGTGCTGGTCACCGTTCTGTTTCTTGGCATCCTTGCGGCATGGTTGGTATTAAAGTCCAACGCGCCGTTAACGCGGAGCTTTAATCGTGTGTTGGATGTGAACCACGCCTCAAGCGTGGAGCTTGATCAGGTACCATACCTGACACTCGCAATGGCGGAAGGCATCGTTAGCGGCCGCCCTTGGCGTTCCATCGATGCCTTAACCGATGTCAGTGGCATCGGGGATAAGACGCTCGAAAGAATTCGTCCTCATCTCAAATTGAAAGAATCCCGCTAATGTCTACCTCTCCTGTAAAAATTGATGCGCACGTACACATCTATCCGCTTTATGATGCCAATCGGTTTTGGACCACAGCGTTTTCGCGGTTGGCAGGTGGAGCGATTTGCCTGACCGAGCGTCACGATTGCCGGGCCTTTGCGACGCTTGCACAAGGGGAGGGCCTTCCCGAGGGGTACAGGTGCTCGCCTTGTGATAGGGGCTCTGTCCTTGAGGTCTCGACCCCAAGCGGCGAGCGAATTTTTGTTCTAGCCGGTCGGCAAATCAATACCGCTGAACGCCTAGAAATTCTCGCCATGGGCTGCGACGCGCAGATCGCGGATGGCCAACCCATTCTGGAAACTATCGAGCAAGTCCGAGCCCAAGGTGGTTTTGATGTGCTCGGCTGGTCGCCTGGTAAATGGCTGTTCAAGCGTGAAGCGATTGTTCGCGACTTGATCGAGAACAAACAGGTGCAGGCGGTAGGGGATTCAACCATGCGCCCCATCGGTTGGCTAACTCCGCGCTTGGTTTCCAGAGCCAAGCAGCTCGGACTACCGGTGCTTTGCGGCACCGATCCTTTGCCAGCGGTAGGCGAGGAAGGAATCGTCGGCCGTTTCGGTCATCAAGCGGTCGGGTTTGATCCCGCGAAGCCCGGCGAAAGCCTGCAGGCCTTTCTTCGGAATCCAGGCCCTCGCTTCGGCTCACGATGTGGCCCAATCGGAGTGGCTGCCCGAATGAAGCGTATGAAATAAGGCACCGTAGGAAGCGATTTTACAGTGGCGGGGGCGTCCCACCTCTGAGCAGAAGGCGCAGAAGGCGCAGAAGGCACTTGGCCCCGGTGGTTGGGGTCAGCACCGCACGAGCAGCGGCGGCGACCGTGGCCGCGGTGGATACCACCGTCGTCGCTAACATCTCGCGCACCACTTCGTGGTTCTTTATCCAGCTATACGGTCGCGTGGTGTGGATGGTTAGCTCCGAAGGGGATGACGGCTCTCATAGCTCCAAGCTCTGAAGGTGCGAAGGTACCTCCCCAAAGCCAAATCGTATTGGGGTCATATTCGAGCTGATGCTTGTCGAGAAAGATTAGAAACTCCTCCTGAAAAGACCTCGTGGCGTGATGACCCGTCTGGTACTGCCGCTCTTTAATAAGGGGCGCCCGATTTTTGGTGGAGAAGATGAGGTGATTCCGAAGACGATAATCCAAAGAATGTTTGGAGGTGCGGCTGCAGATTGTGTTGCAGAAGATTCGGGCCAGCCTGTGGTGAATGAAAGCAGGGAAATCAGGGGGCAAAAGCGGGGAGAGCGTGGCGGGCGTATTTTCATAACGTTTATATAACGAATGAGATCCTAAAACGCTCACTCAGTTTTTGTCGAGCTCGCCGCTCGCCGAGCGGTTTCTAGATTCGTCAACGCCTGCTGCTGGACCTTCGGATCGGGGTCACTCTCGGCCATGGTGGCAAAGACGGCGTCAACCAACGGATCACCCAGCATGGGCGCCAACGTTTCTAAAGCGCGCCCTCGCATTTTGGCACTGGGCTGCGTCGGAAGGTAACCAATCAGACGGTCGCGAATGCCTTCGTCAACCACCCCTTCAAGATTATCCATGAGGTACCAACGCGCAAAGGGATCCTCTTCCTCATCCCAAAGAGCGGCCATGCTATCTATCACTTCTGTACTCATCTTTCCGACCTCTTTCAGTTTCCCCAGTGCCTCTATGCGTTGACGTGAGGTGAGCGTGCTGTCGAGAACCGTGAGTTGGGCTTGCGCAACCGCTTCTTTTCGTTTGGCAAAGTGTTCTAGGACTCCGAGATCGGATAAATCGTTTTCAAGGTCAATGTGCCGTTTTGCGAGTTCACCAATCACCCGGGTCGCGGCTGCTTGGGTTTGTGGCGAAATCTGAGGATTAGCAAGAGGCGGCGTGGACCTCTCAGTAGGTAGTTGAACCCCAACTGCATCAGCGGCCGAACGGTCACGATCGTACGCAGTTACATTATTTGCATGTGTGGTTGCTCGCGCAAGCAGTTCGGCCAATTCTCCTTGGGATACCGCAAGGGTGCCTAGGCTTGCTTCCAAGCTGGCGACCTTTGTTTGTAAAGCTTGATGCTCCTGAATTAACCGCAGCTGATTCGCCTGAGTGTGTCTGTCTTGCTTCGAGTTTAAGCTGATGACAAGTGATGTAATGGCCAGCCCGATAGCAAGAATCGCAAGAATGGATAGAATCAGTTCTTTTCTCATTGCCGCAATCGTAGGCCCGAATTCATTCCGGTCAATCCAAGGGTGCAGCTCTACACGCCTCAATCTCTAGGGGGAAGGCGAAGTCGCGTGCCTAAGGTATTCTACCTGCGTTTAGGAGCTGAGCCATTCAAGGACGGCTTCCACCATCACCCAGCACTCGTAGTTTGTCGTTATTGGATTGGCTGCACACGCCCTTTATCTTGTGGTTACCCGTCAAAAATAAACCCTGCACCCAAATTCCTCTGAAGAAGGAGTCTATGCCTTATGTCAGGCTTAAAAAATCGAGCTTTGGCGGAAAACGCGGTCTAAACCTGATATAAAAGTCTGTTGGCTGAATTTAAGGGACTGTTCACGGACCTTAACCGGGTCCCAAGAGATGGATTCAGCTTGCTCAATTCCTTCAATCATGGATTCGCTGCTTTGCTCTCCAAAAAAGACACCGGATACTTGGTCGGCTACGGTCTCCAGCGCGCCACCTTTGGCATAGGCAATCACGGGGCGACCACAAGCCATGGCCTCCAATGGAACAATGCCAAAATCTTCTTCGCCTGGAAAGAGCAGGAAACGACAGCGCTGATACATGCCTCGCACTTCTTCATCCCTCAGTCTTCCGAGGATCTCGACATTTGGTTTTGCCATCGTACGAAGTTTATCAAACTCTCCGCCTGAGCCCACCACCTTGAGTGGGCGGCCGGTGCGGTTGTAGGCTTCGACTGCGAGATCAACCCGCTTGTAGGGAACCAACGCGGAAATCACCAAGTCGAAGTTTTCAGATGGGTGACCATTGGGTTTAAAGTAGCCTGTGTCCACTGGAGGATACACCACGTCGGCTTCGCGCCCATAAAAGGTTTCGATGCGTTCGCGCACATGATGACTGATGGCAATAAAGTGATCTACTCGTTCCGCTGTCCGGCGATCCCAATCCTGCAGGCGGGTGAGTAGTGGCTTCAAGTACTTCGCTTTTTTTCCGAAATACTCTTCGTGGAACAACCAGGCGTAGCGCATTGGAGTGAAGCAGTAGGAAAAGTGCGTCGTCTCTGGATGCGTGCGTAAACTTTTAGCCACACAGTGCGAGGTGCTTACCAGCATCTTCACATCCGCCGGCGGGGCCATGCGTCCTATCGCGTTCGGGAACAGCGGGAGGAGATTACGGTAGTGTTTTTCGATACCTGGGAATCGATTTAAATACGAACTACGAATCGGATGGGACCGGATGGCTTCAGAAACTGATTCGGGATTTGAAATCAGGGTGCAGATTTCGGCTTGAGGAAAGCCATCGCACAAAAGTTCGAGACAACGTTCTCCTCCTCGCATCCCCGTAAGCCAATCATGGCAGAGCGCCGTTGGTGTCTGCCCCCATTCGGAGGGATACCAAAGTGCCTCCGGTGACGAGCTAGATGGCGTGATTGGATTCGTGGTTTCCACGAGCAGTTGTTCCAAGGATAGAAAGTGTAAGAGGTTCTACGCCTCGTCGAGCCGCAAAAAATCAGCCGCGTTTTGATAACAAATGTTTTTCACCATACCACCAACCATCAGAAGGTCATTCGGGAGAACCCCTTGTTCGATATCGTTGCCAAGTAAATTGCAAAGGGTGCGACGGAAATACTCGTGACGCGGGAAGGACATGAAGCTCCGAGAGTCGGTTAGCATGCCAATAAAACGGGAGAGCAGACCGAGATTCGACAGGGCATTGATTTGCCATTCCATGCCTTCTTTTTGATCCAGAAACCACCAGCCAGAACCAAACTGCACTTTCCCAGGAATGCCTCCGTCTTGAAAATTTCCCGCCATGGCCGCGAGCATGTAATTGTCGGCTGGATTTAAATTATAAAGCACGGTTCTCGGCAAGGTGCCATTGGCCGACATTGCCCCCATCAAGCGGGTGAGGCGCTGGCCCTGGGGTGTATCATCAATTGAGTCGCAGCCAATATCTGCTCCGAAGCGTTTGAACAATCCTTGGTTCACATTGCGTAGCGCACCGATGTGAAACTGCATGGTCCAGCCTTTTTCTGAGGCCCATTCCGAAAAGAGCAACATGAGGGTCGCCCCAATCGTATCACGCTCTTCTGGAGTCGCATCTTTCCCGGCACGGACCTTGTCAAAAATGGTCTCCGAAACAGATTTAGCCGCGATGGTTCCTGGAACAATACTGAGCCCGTGATCTTGGAGGCGACATCCATGTTGTTCAAAAAAGTCGTGGCGGTCTCGCAACGCGGCGACGAGCTGATCAAAATGATTGATCTCGATATTGGTCACGGCGGCCAAGGCATCAACCCAAGCATTCCACGCTTCGGCATCCGTCACACCCAATGCCTTGTCCGGCCGGTAGGTCGGACGCATTTGCAGGTCATGTCCTTGGGCGGCAAAACTCGCGTGATGTTCTAGGCTTTCCGTCGGATCATCCGTGGTGCACAAGGCCTTTACCTTCCATTGATCTAGCAAACCCAGCGTCGCCATCTCGGGGGCCGCAAGCTTTGCTTCGGTTTCCTCCCAAATCGCTTCTGCCGTCTCTTCACTCAACAAAGTATCGATGTCAAAGTAGCGCTTGAGCTCCAAATGCGTCCAGTGATAGAGAGGATTCCGCAGGGTGTGTGGCACGGTTCGCGCCCAGGCAAGAAATTTTTCCTTGGCCGGAGCATCCCCAACGATGACCGATTCAGGTTCGCCATTAGCACGCATGGCCCGCCATTTATAGTGGTCGCCTTCGAGCCACACTTCGTATAAATTTTTGAATTGCCGGTTGGTTGCAATGTCCTGAGGCGGCAAATGATTATGATAATCAAGGATCGGCTCCATTTTTGCGTAGTCGTGATACAACGCTTTAGCCGATTCGCTCTGTAGTAAAAAATCTTCTGTAATGAAGCTCATGTCGCGGTGCTACCCTGAAGGAGCAGGGGGGGCAAGTGCGTTTTAAGCTGTGTTGGCTAAACTCGCCTGCATATTTCATGAGACTGATTCTGGCACAGTTGAAAATGAGACGTACCGCCGCTTCGTGGCTCTGTATTTCTTGGGACAAATTGTCGTCCCTAATTTCAGATATTGGCTACATGAAACCCTGCATCTCACCCGTTAACCCTATGGGCTCGATACATTAAATGAAATAGGCAGGCTAGGGGAGTAGTTCATGCAGGCGAATCCAATAGGATTTTTTTGGCGCTAGCGTCGGCAGGGTGATTGTTCGACTGTAGCTTTGCCGATTCGAAACAAATTGGGTGTCACGTAGCGTCCAGTTGACTCGATCTGTACTACTTTGAATGGCCAAACGCATGCCCGGGTTTGCCTGTAAATTAATCGTGGAAATGCCTGCAGGAGTCTTAAGGTCGATAATATTGGGAGCCGATATTGGGTTCATGGTATATCCAATATCCTCTAGGATCGCTCGTTCGATACTCGAAAGCCGTCGGGTACTTGGGCCAGGAACGAGCCGAGCGTCCATAAGATAATTGGCCAAAGCTGGGTTTGTGTCATCTAAATGAGCTGCACTTGAAGCTTCTTCCCAAGTTGTCGGGCTGTAGAGGCCGACCGGCAATCCTCCGTTGGCGATGATCGCTTTTGGACCAGAGAAAAATAGACCAGAAGCTGGGGAGCTGCCCCCGGTTCTCACCGCTTGCCAGCGTGAAAAATTCAATCGAAAATCTGTGGCAATGATCGGCTGACCCCCAACATTTGTTAAGTACCTTTCAAAGGGCTCCCATATACCAGGCGTTCCGGGCGGGGTCCCATAGACGTCGGTACCCGCAAAATCGAGTTCACTGGTAAACCCGCAGAGATGCAGTAGCTCATGAATGATGGTGCTTTTAAAATCGATAGCCGCACTCCCGATGTCGTCATCGTAGTCCCAATTCCAAGCGAAATTAATCTCCAAAAGGCCATCTGCACTCGACCCATTTTGGTCCAGCTGAGTTCGTATTTTATGAGAAACCACGCCAGATCGAAATCCACTCTGGCCGACTGCGGGTGCTGCGTAATAAGTAGAGGCTCCTGCAAGAACGCCATTTCCCGGGGTATTAAATGCGATAACGTTTATTTGGATCGTTGCGGTGTGATTAAACCACTGCCCAACAATCTGTCCGGCTTCTTGCAAGGCTTGAGTCCGCACTGGGCCCAAGGTCGCATGACTGAATGGGCCCTGCCCACTCGTCTGAAATTGGAATTGAACCGCCGACTGTGCATGCGGTGAGAGAAGCAGGGAGCAGGCCAAAATCAGGCCGCGTGGCGACCCCAATAGCTCTACCATCGCTTGGATAGCGTTGATTACGAGGATAGTTTTGATTGAAGCAGAAGAGTTTCGGCTATCCGTGTCAGTTTTTGGAATCATACCTGAAATGCCTGTCCTGAGAGTGGTACTGAGAGTGGTACTGAGAGTGGTACTGAGAGTGGTGCTGACTGGCACGACGAATACCTACAGTTCTCATAACCTAGGCATAAAGCAAAAATGTGTGAAGGATTGATCAGAAATATCCCGCTCAAGATAGTCGATGTTTTTGGCGAGGGCCAAATGGAGCCTGCCATGAAACGGTGTGCTCTCCGTGACCGACGGGTACAAAGCACAGGCACGCCATCAAAAGGAGGAGGCCGAGCCGGATCTGCTACGTCCGGCCAGCTCCCAATGAGGTGCCCAATAAGGTAAAGGTCCTTTGTCGGGATTAGTTCACAAACAAAGGCTTCAAGTGGCGGTCGTAAAGGTTACCGGTCACGTTGCGAGAAATACTCTCTTCGCATTCTTTCAGCATGTTCAAGTAGTCGTCGCCTTGTTTGGCCGCGATTTTGTATCCAACGTGAAGCAGCTGGCGGAAGCTTGGGTTAAACTCATCACAGCTTTGCTCGTGACGAAGCGCATTCACGTACTGCGTCGCATTCCAGTCATTCACTTCGTCTGCCGAAGGCAATTTGTCTTCGTCGATGTCGATCACGGTTGCGTAGGGCTCGCAGAGTGCAGCCGCGTTGGCCAACGCTTGTCCATACACTTTTTTCGCCATGAGTAGACCGTCACCGTCGGCTTCTGCCAAACCGATGAGTTCCTCGAGCCAAGTTGTACCAGCAGTTTTGATGTGCAAGCCGGCGTCGAACTTTTCAATGGCGCGACGGATCGGCTGGTAAATGCTGAACTTGTCAGACCCGGAATGAACACTGAGTTTCAAGGTGTCGGGCAACCCGTAGGCTTTGATCGCGTGCGCGATAACCGCGAGGTCTTGGTTAAACTCTTTTTCGAACTGAGCCACGTCACCAACATAGTCGACGCCTTTGTTAAAGCGGCCGGTGAATTTTGGCGCAATCGTTTGAATCGGAATCTTTTCGTCGGCAATGGCGGCGAGGATAATGAGCATCTCAGACGGGGTCTGAGGGTTGTCGGTTTCATCCATGGATACTTCAGTGATGAAGTTGTCCGCGCCCTTTTTGCTTTCGATGTGCTGGTAAATTTTACCTGCAGATTGAACCGCATAGAGAAAGTGGTTTGCCACTGCGACAACGTCGTCGCGCGTGATTTCAAACGCTTCGTCGATCCCGTCGATTTGAATCGTTCCGATGAGCTCAGGGTGACGCTTAACAAAGGCATTGACGTCGGCTTCTGGAGCAGGCTTTCCAATCGCATCCGCTACATCCAAGGTGTAGAAATCGCTGGAGCTAATGAACCCGTCAACCGTTCCGAGATTAATATGGTCCGCATCAACGTGCCAAGGCTTGTCCCAGTTGAGTTCTGCTACCGCGATTTTTGCTGCCGCTTGTACGCTGGGGGGCTCGGATCCAATGGTCGTGTGTTCCCGATTGGATTTATTCCAAACCGGAATGATTTCTGCGCCGGCCTCGTTCGCGAGAACGCAGGATTGGAGCTGAGCTTTGGCTTGATGAGCAAAGCGATCGCCCATTCCGAAGGTGTATTTTGAGATGCGTAACATATTATCTTTCGTTCGTTAAAAATTGGTTTCCGGCTTAACTTTACCGCTTTGCGACACTTGTTGGACAGAACGTTGGACAGAACGACCCAAGTTTCAAGCATATCTATTCACGTCCTTATTTTTTAACGTCTCTTTTTACGGAAAGTTACTTTTGAATGTAAAACAAATCGAGCCTTGGCTTCTTTTTGAGCAATACACCTTATTTCTTGGTTCCGCAAAGGACTCGGTTCATCGGACTGATCTGTGGAGGAATCGCGGCCCATTGCACGTTATACCTCGCGTTTTCGAGGCGATAGGTGCGATGAATATCATAGGCCGCCTCCATGCCAAAAACCATTTGCAGCGCTTGGGGCGCTTCGCAGGCTCGTTTAGGATAGCAGCATGGCAAAATCGCAACCGGCCCCGCTTTTTCGATCGCAATGTCGATGCAGAGGTCGGAGAGGCTTCCGCAAGCATGGGCGCTCACGACTCCAGCTCCCATGGGAATTCGTTCGTCGCCTAAACTGATTTTCTCCGCGCGGTTCTCGATTTTCGCTTCCACCCAAGGCGCGATCGCAGTGGCGCAGGCAATGAGCTTTTGCCGACTTGGCGGTTCGGTTCGGTCAATCAAGACCACCCGCTCGACGGATTTTTCGAACATGGCAAAGAGAATTCCGAGCAAGCCATGCCCACAGCAAAAGTCCGCCACATCCGCCCGTCGGGTTTTCTTTCGAATCCGAGCGAAGAGCTCAAAGCATTCGAAAATCTCTTTGGTCGGCAAAACATAATCCCGGGCAAGAGCGTGCACAAAAACATCCTGCAACGAGTCTGAGGCAAAGTACTGCTCTACCTTCGAAAGGCTCAAGGGCGCGCGTGAATGCAACCAAGTCGATGACTCAATGTCATTGAGCTGCGGGAAGAATTTAAATCGATCATTGGAGAGTTGATTCACCCCGCGGTCGTTTCATTCTTTGTCGAGTAGAACAAGGGTAGAAGCGTACGTGCAAGACCGACGTCTGCCCAGCGTTCTTGTTCTCAAGCAATCGTATCTGGTATACTGGATCGTATGGCCAATGCGAAAGGCATCTTATCCATTCCTGTCACGGACCCCGATTTTTCGGTCCGCGCGTTGAACCACTTTGCGAACTTAGGGGTTAAAACCATTGGCGAGCTGAGAGGTTGGAGTGCTTCATAGCTCGGGGTCTCAACCCCGAGAACAGTACCAGCAAAATAGAAGCGCCTCGGAGGTGGCGCACGCCATGTGGGTGCCCATTATTATAGATCAATCATCGCCGAAGGCCAAGGAGCGGCGGTTTCCAACCGCCGACGGATGGAAAGGGTCGGGTTAGGGAGAGAGGGCTTGACGGGCGGGGTCTGCGCCTCGTTCCGATTTATTATAAATGACGTCAGGAGTGAGTCTGACACCAATGGCACTTAGTTAAGCCGATTTATATGGAAAGGAGTTCGCTCTGCCCTGAAAATAAAGCCGGAGGCTTGAAGGCAATTAGCCGGTCGGTGACCGAAGGGAACCACCGGAATTCATTGGGAAATAATATGAAGCGCTGGAAGCGCGGTC
>Ga0209187_1001140_pt1 | contig 34042 bp, 70 predicted proteins | sample BantaG_FD_187430 | JGI IMG/M metagenome (GOLD analysis project Ga0209187, IMG submission 187430) | Marine algal microbial communities from Bantry Bay, Ireland - BantryBay_4 metaG (SPAdes) (version 2) | ecosystem: Host-associated > Algae > Red algae > Unclassified | place: Bantry Bay, Ireland...
AACTGGAAAGAAAAGAAAAAAAAATAATTATTTACTTTCTTTAATTTTTTCAATAATAATTTCAGAATAAATAGAATCTAAAATGATTAATTGTTGTTTACAATTTGATTTTTTTTCAACAGATACTGAAGGAGCTTTGATACATTCTAATAAACCAGATCTTTGATTTATTATTCTTTGTTCTAAAGGTAAACAAGAGCATAAAGATAATATAAATAATAATAATAAGTTTTTCATAATTTAATTTTTAATAATGATACAATTTTCATGTGGTTCTAGTGGATGTAATATAACTAATACATTATCATCTAAACCTTATTAATTAATTTTAAAGCTTTTTGTAATCCTTTTTCTAAAGCTAATTCATAAGAAATAATATTAAAACCTTTATGATAAATAGCATTATTATTTATGTCATCAATATAATATTGATGCATAATTTTTTTATTAGCTATTTTACATTTTCTAGCTTCTACATATAAATTATGTTTATCTCTTAACCATTTTTGAAGTAAAGATTGAGTAGGTGCAGAACATGTTTTTCCATAACCAAAATTATCTCTATCTTTATGATTTGCATTTACTCTAAAAGAGTATTCATAAGGTTTTTTTAGATAATTCATTGTAGAATTTTTACAATAAAAATGTAAAACATTAAGATCAAAGCTTTTTTCTTTAGCTAATTTAGCAGTTTCAAATGATATTAATTGATCTTTCATCTTTCATTTATTAACTTATCAAGGAATACAATTAATACTAAAGAAAGCCAACCCATTACACCTCCTCCTAATAATATAGCAGGTATAGCGTCTGGAAGTCTAATTTCAGTAGTAATCATTTTTAATATTTGATAACCTAAACAAGAACCTCCTATTATACTGCATACTATAAATAAAAATGCTAAAACTTCTAATGTTGTTTTCATAATTTATTTTTAATTTTAACTAGTTTAAATAAAAAAATTCCAATAATAATACCTGAAATTATCATAAATAAAGAATAATTTAAATACATAACTTTAATTTTTAGTAATGACTTTTGAAGAATATAAAAAATGTTTGTGTGAACCTGAATTAGATGAATATGGAAATCCAATTGAGCCTGATGAGGGTGAAACAGGAGATGGTGCTAATGCACCTGGTTGCTGTATCAACAGGCGTGATTTCTTTTTTGGATGTGCTTTAAATGCACTTATACCTAAATATTCATTTAGACATGATTTACATATAGATGAAATAGAAGAACATACTATACACTGTATTAATAGAGCTCATTATATTGCAGATAGATGTGATGCTAGATGCGGAAGTGCCCCTACTTCTACTCCATTATTTGGAGGAGTGCCTCATGAACCTCAAAGAGATCCATTTGATGTATCAGGTAACACTGGTAATGCGTAAATCAGGAGAGCCAATTAAGACTCTCCTGATTTCTCATTTCTTTAGTAACTCACTATTAATTCTTTTTAATCTATTTTTTCTTCTAGTTACTAGAACTTTATTTAAATCTATAAATAGACCAAATCCTTTACCATATCTTCCTCCTATACCTATTGTTTTATTTTTAGATAAAATAAGAAAATGATCTGATTTAAAAATTGAATCTTCTTCTTTTTTTAAAGATCTTATAGTAAAATCATCTAATAACTCATTTACTACAAGCCAACTAACTTGTCTTAAAGTATTATTACCTAAATATTTATCTTTAAAATTTATGTTATGAATATTCAATGCCACTGTTTCCCTAGCTAGTAAATCTTTAGTAAAAGATCTACTTATAAAAAACACTGGTTTATTTTCTTCTTTTGAAAATCTATTATTAGAATGATGTTCCATTAAACTAAAACCAGTACTTAATAATGTATTATTTACATTTAAATATCCATCTACTTTTTCTAATTTTAAAGATTGCTTTTTTATAGCTTCTTTGTTATTAAATCTTCTAAAAAGTAAATCACTTATTAAAGTAGGAACAAACATTTCTTTATATCCATTTTTGTTTAACACTAAGATAGATTTATTTATTATAAATCTAAGCTCTTCTGCCATTTCATTTTGATATAATCTCATCTATTTTCTTCTTTTTAAGCACCTTATTATTATAAATCAATAAGTTTCTTTGTACATAACCATCTTTAAATATAGGTGGCAATTTAAATATAATCTCTTCTTTCATATCTTTTACAAAATACAAAGTTTTAGCATTTATAAGTACTTTCATAGTTTTTAAAAACTCTCTTCTGTCTTCAAACTTAACTAAGTTAAAAGGGTCCCCTTCATAACATAAAAAGTAACCTTGTCTTTCATTTAATAAGTCATTTATATTTAAAATATCTCTAGTAAAAGAAGCTTTACCTCTAGGAGAAAATTCTTTATTTGAATATCTTAAATATCTGTAAATTACATCTTTTATTCTTAATAAATTTGGATCTATAAATTTCATTAATATAATTCTAATATTTTTTTACCTATTATAGGTAAACATACTTTATTCACTTTAATAACAGTATCATTATTTCTTCTTACTACTTCACCTATAGCTAATCTATTATTAATTTTAGTGTAGTAATATTTACCTAATTTTAAAAGATGCAAGTTATCTTTGTCCACAATTTCTCCAACCATTTCCAACACTTCTGTTTTAAGAAAGGTATTAAATTCTCTTTTCCATTGTCTTTTGTCTGAAGCCTGCTTAAGTCGTGTACTCTCCTCCTTTCTATCAAGGTATCCAAAGGTTGCTGATATGGGGGGTAATTCTCTGCTGCTCTTCATCCTGGATCATTTACTTGCCATGTATTAATACCTACAGATCTATTAGTACCTGCTCTTCTTGCAGTATTTCTTATTTGCTCTTCTTGTCTATTACGTATCATATTATGAAGAACATTTATATCCTCATTTTCATTTACAATTTCTGGTTCTCCATTTAATATTTTATTTTCAGCTACTAATTCTTCATTTTTTTTTGCATCAGCAATGGCGTTTTTCCATCTTGCATATGTGGTTCTAGGCACCTCTACAACGCTTCTTAATTCATTAGTACTATCAATTTCATTTACTCTTTCATCTATTGTAGTAAGAGCTACTTCAACTAATCTTCTCTCCGCTTTTGAAGAATCTTTATCTTGGTATATTCTATTAAGGATCTTTCTCCTTATTAATAATAAATTAGATAATATAAGTACATCAGTACGAGTAGTATTAGAAAAGTCTATTATATGAAACTTGTATAAATCTTTCAGTTCATTTGTGTTTAAAATAATGTTCATATTATATTAAAAATTTTTAAAAGTATGGCAAATACAATACCTGAACCCCCTATACCGAGAGTAGTTGTCTTAAATTTTTTTAATTGTCTATTTTCTTCTAAAATAGTAGGTATAGTTGTTAAAGTCTCTGTACAGTTAGCAAATAAATCCATACTATATTTATAGTTTTCTCTATTATCTGCAACTAAACTAGCGTTTGTATTTGTTAAAGTATTATTATTACCTAATAATAAATTAAAGTTAAAATTATCTAAAGAGTCTTTAGCTATCTTAACATTTAATCTATCATTTAAAATATCTATTGTTTTTAAATCTCTAGCCCATAATTGTGCATGTTCTTTTTTTAAGATATAAAATGTAGCGTCTTTTTTATTATATATCAAAGGAAAATAAGAATCTGATATTTTATCTAAGTTCATCAAATCTGACTCCATCTTCAATTCTGTCTGAGATAATAGAAGAAAGGGTATCATCAGAAAAAATAAGTTCAGGTATATTAGACTGAATAGCTTTAAGTTCTTCATCTGTTTGATTAAGTTTATTTAATTTCTTATTAATAGATACTAACTGTTCAGTTAGTTTATTTTCTTTCTCAGGTATACTATCTTTGACGTTAATAAGTCTCATCAACTCATTATTTTCTTTTTTTAAAATCTCATAATTACTTTCAAGTTCTTTTGTTTTTTTTATATTTTTATTCCAGCCTATACCTAAAAGAATTAATATTAAAGTTATAGCTAAAATTATAAATATTTGTAATCTTTCCATTATTTATTTTTTTTAATTTCTAAATTTAATTCATTACATCTCAATATAATAAATTTTCTTAAATCATAAATATAACCTTTACCTCCTGTATAATCTAACACCTTTTCTATATCATAGCTAAGTACTCTTTTAAAATGATTAAAGTATTTTATATTTAAATCTCCTAAAGAACTATCTACTGATGCTTCTCTAATAGTAGCTACTATTTTTTTTTTATTAAAATCTAGTCTAGATAAATTAGCGCCAAGTGTTGTTAATCTGTTTCTTAATGTTAATAATTCAGTATTTGTCATGTTATAACTTTAAATTCTTTACTATCATATACTTCCCATAAACTTAAATTAGTTATAGGTTTCTCTTTCTTAAAATTAACTACTCTTTTATCATATAAATATCTTATAGCAGCCTCATCAATTTTACCTAATTTACCTTTTGATATTAGTTTACCTTTTTCTATTTTAAAAAAGTATCTAATACCTTTCATAAATTCATGCTTTTTCTTTAGATTATATAAATTAAATATAGCAAATCTATTTATAGTACCTTGACTTATCATTTTATCTACTGAACCAGATAAATATACTGATCTTCGTCTATTATACTCTTTTGGTGTTATATTTAATTTAGCGCAAATAGCTTTTACTAAATTTAAATCTTTAATCATTCTGATTTCAGCATTTAAAGATGGCTTTTTAGGAAATTTAATTTTAGTTCCTTTTTTCATATTTACATATAGTTTTACTGACCCTGAAACATTTAAATTTTGTCCATTAAGTTTAAACCATTTACAATGTGCAGGTATCCAAAATTTATCTTTATTAGGATCTCCAGTTATCTTATAGTTTTTACCGCCTATAAGTACTTTAGTTCTTTTTCTATCAATAGTATATTTAGGTAACCATTTATAAGCTTTACTTTTATTTAAAAAATAAGAGTAATTAGCTATGTTTCCACACATAACAGATGCTATATGTTTATTCCAAGTAGTTACATATAAGCTAACAGTAGTACCATTTTTATATTGAACTTCTTTATTAAATAGAACTAATTTCCAACTACTGAAGTTAGCAAAATTTCTTGTTTTATGTGATTGCTTAATGTAATCAGGTCTACTTTCACAATAATATTTATATACTGCTAATCCTGCTATAAAGTTACCATGTCCTAATGGTCTATACTTATCTCCTGCTTTTAAATCATGTTCATGTTGTCTAGGTACAGTGAATGTATAAAATAGATTTCTATAAAAAAGTATTTTTAACTCAGAATTATATTCTTTAGGTAATTTTTTATTAATATAATTAACACAGAACCTAATTTTAGATACCATTCTATCTATCTTACCATAATCATCCATTTCAGTAAGTTCTTTAATAACTTTATTTAATAAAGTTATATCTAAATGCTCTCTATCTATATAAGGTATTTTTTTATTTATATTAACTATTTTATAATTATGATCATTCACTGTATACATCTTTTAATTTTAATAAATTAATATAATTAGGTTTAACTAACAAATCTATTCTATTACAATAAGAGTATCTATCATTCATTACGTCTTCTATTCTCCACCAACCTTTAAAATATTGCTCTTTACTATCAATAAATATTGAATCACCAAAATTATATCTTGTACCTATCATATTTCTAGGTACAGCAGCTATTCTTGGTGGATTATTAACATCTTTTATTTCAAAACCACTAGCTGTAATTGTAGGAGTATTATCTGTTTGATCAGATACTGCCCAGTATACAGATACTATAGTGGTATCACATTCTTGTATTTTAAAAGAAGGTATATTTATAATTGTAGGTTCTTCTACTTCTATAAAACCTGTTACACATTTTACAAACATTAAAGAAAAAGCAGTCATAGTAAATGAAAATATAATTATAATTTTTACAGTATATAATATTCTATTCATTTTTGTTATTTTAAATTTCAAATATAAAACCTCTTATATCATTCTTATCATTTGTTTCTGTAAATTTTAATTTATATCCATGTTGTCCAAAAGAATTTAAAATTTCATTTATTTTTTTTTCTCTTTGAATAACAGTTAGATTAGATAATTGCCATCTACCCGTATATACGTATTTATATTTGTATTTAGTTTCTTCTAGTATCATTTTTTTGTTTTATTTACTTCTTTATAAACAGTTATAAATATTCCTGCTAAGATCATAAAAGTGCCTAATGGCTCATTATATCTTAACATTAAAAAACCACCTGTAACTAATATTGCTCTTTTCATAATGGATCTACTTCTTCTATTTTTAATTTATATAAATCTATTTTAAGAACTGCAACTTCATGTATATCTACTAAATATTCATTATTTATTAAAATACTTGTAGAGGGGTCTTTTTTTATTATCTTATATGGTTCCCACTTTCCATTATTATTTACAATTATTTTTATTTTTTCATAAAAACATGCTATATAAACTTCTTTATAATTAGTTAATTTAAATAAAAAAGGCGTAGCTAATGAACTAGCTAAAAATTTTCTTCTTTTCATACTCCATATTTTTCTAAATAAAAATTACTAATCTTTTTTTTATCTCTTAATTTATAAGGAAGAGCATGTCTAGGTAAATTAAATCTAAATATACCTTTATATACTTTTTTATCTGAAACTATATATTTCATAATAGCTTGACTTGATAAGTAATATATATACCCTTCTTTTAAAGTTATAAAATTACTTTCTTTTATTCTACCTGGTATATATCCATGTGAATCTACTGGTACATCTAATTCTCCATTAAATACTTTAATAGTATCATCAGTAGCCATCATTAAACAGCCTCCTTGTCTTGGTACACCAAATATTCCTATATGAAATTGACTACCCAATCTAATTGCAGCTTGTTTTCCATCTAGTTTTTTTTTAACTAATATGGTATTGCCTAACATATGAGGTAATGTTCTATTAATTAAAGGTTTATCTGCTTCTACATATCTACCTATTTGAGTAACAGTGGCCATTCCTACTCTTTCTTTAATAGGTATTAAATCTAACATATATTTTATAATAAACCTAGTTTCTTTTTCTAAACCACTTGTATCTCCATCTAAATTGAAGTTTTCTTCTTGATCTATTTTTAATTCAGGTAAATAAAATTCACATACCTCTATTACTTTTGAATATATCAACTTTTACCGATTTGAACTTTATAATAATGATCTGATATTTTAGACAATTTTAAATTATCTTTACCTAATATAGAATGAATCTCATTTACTCCATTTGGTAATTCTACTATATATGATTTCATACCGTCTTTTACTCTTTTCATAAAAACTTCTTTAATCTCTTCTGCTCTTTTAACAGGAAAATTAGCTATTCTATTTGTAATTTTCTCATCAAATTTAAATTCCTTTTTGATTCTTGATGTTTTTTCTAATTCTGTCATTTCTTTTTTTGTTTATTATACCATTTAATAAATTCTACTACAGATTCATATACATTAGTTATAGACCCGTCAAAAGTTGTATCAACATCAGAACCCTTATATAAGTGGTTCCAATAATGTCCTTCACTAGAAACTCCTTTAGTGCAATCCCCTACTGAGATATAAAAACCGTCATTACTACTAGATTGCCAATATACTTCTGCATTTTCTATTTGTATATTACTTATCTTTTCTACTACAGGCATTAACAAACCCCAAGATTCATTAAATTCTATATTAGCATCATAATTAAAATATTCATCATTAAACATGTATAAATATTTTGATACATAATTTCCATAATTATTAATATCATTATACGGATCAGAATTATCTAACTCCATAAATTCTGCTATTAACTTATTATTTTCTTCCATAATAATTATTTAATTAAAAAATTCCTAACTAACTCACCATATTCATCTTTCACATCTATAAACTAAGAGGGATTTGAACCCACGATACTGTATCTGAATGAAGAAACAGGAACTTACCCGTTGTTCTATTTAGTTCCCTAAAGATGACTAAGCCACACCCCTGATTTGGACTCAGGGCACTTAACCTCTCTAATAGATTTGATTAACTTTTATTGTTTTACAAGTGATACGTTAGGCAAAACTACTACTTTTCACTATAACGAGCATACAAACAGTGCACATCACGAAAAACAGCTATTATAATAGTATACTTTAAATTTTAAAAATATAAGTTTTAATATTATCCTCTATTATTACTATTTTAACTTTATCAATATCATTATTATTTAATAAGTCTAAATAAATTTCTAATAAATCCTGTCTTTCAGGTAATTTACTTAATGATGCATTATGCCAACTTATTAAATCTTTAATTGCTAATACTAACGGTATCAAGTCTTCTGGTTCCACTAGTATTGATTCTTTTAATCCATTTTCATATTTGACTATCAAATATATCCCATCTTCTATTTCTATTTCCTCTGTATATGTAATTAAAAATTCAAAATTTCTTTCTTCTATGTCATTTATTACCATTATTGAATTTAAAAAAAACAGGAAAGGACATTACTGCCCTCTCCTTTAGTTACTTAATTTCATTAAAAACTATGACTATTCATTTATTTGATCAGCCATTGCTACTTTGCTTTCTGCCTCTCTTTTAGGGGCTTCTTCATTTGCATTGATTATTACTGCAGCACCTAATTCTTTAGAAGCTTTAATAAGATCAAGTGCAGCTAATGATGGACTTAATTTACTCCATTGAAATCTTCTTCCATACTCTTCATCTGCTTCAGTTTCTCTGCAGGATGCAAGATAACTGTGACCTACTTCAAATCCAATATTTTCAGCTACAGTCCCCGCAAGAACTATTCTGTTTGGTGCTTTACCTGCTACAATATTTAAGATAACTGGCATTTTACCATTTTTATCTGCAGTTGCAGGATTTTCTAATGAGCCTGTGTAGGCATTTACTGATACTATACTTTGTTCTGTAAACATAATTTAATAATTTAATAATTTAAAAAAATAATTTAATAATTTAATATATAATAAGTGTGAAATTAAGTCTATTTTGCTACTTCTTTAATAACTACAGCTTCTTTTCTTTCAATCATCTTTGTTTCCCCTCTTTTAACTTTATTTGCATAATCTAAAATAAACTCTCTAATAGGAGTTTCTCTAGGTAAATTATCAGCAAGTTGTATTATTTCTTTAGATGAAATATTAAATAAATCAGTTAATAACATCATTATTAATTTTTTCTTACTAGGTGGAGATAATGCTTGCATTATAACTCCAAAATCTAGTTTTTTAAGAAATACTAATTGATTAAATTTTAAAACAGTTATTTTGTGTTTCTTAACTAAATCATTTGCTGGCTTGTCCAGTACTACAATCTTATTCATTTCTTGTTTTTAGTTTTTAAAAATAAAATCTTTAAAGGGAATAATAGCAAAAGAAAGTGTTCCTTCTTTTACTTTACTTATTTTAAATAAAGCTTTTTTATTATTTACTATAATAAATTGACCTCTATCTAATTTATGATATTTAGTGTTTTTAGCATTAAATATTCTGAAATTTCTAGATTTATCACTAACAGATACATTCATATTGAACAACATCTCTCCTCCTTTATAGTTTTGTTCACTTGATAAACCTAGTATAATATAAAATGGAATATAAGTTTTATTATTAAAAGATAATGGCTCATACCCTATACTACTTTCTGGAGTTATTTTATATATTGGTATTGCGTTTTCAGTAAAAGAATTACTAAAATCAATACCAGATTTACTTGTAAAATATCTAGTCACGTAATCAATTAAGCCTTTATTTTTTAGATATTTAAAATGATAATTTTTAGGTTTAGCTTTAAACCATTTAATATTTTGATTTGATGAAATTAATATATTGTTTACTAAATCATCATTTACATTTATTACTAGGTCCATTTAATTGTTTTTAAAAGAAGGATGCAGGAAGACTAGCCGCTAATTAACGCTTCAATACATAAGTATAATTAAAATAATAAATATATTCTAAACGAATATAATACTTCTTAAAATTATATGATTCTTATATACAAGCTAGTAAGATTCTTACGTCTTCCCAACATCCTTACTATATTTAGAAAATATAGTCAAATTATTAATTCATATAGATTTTTCAGTCCAACTATACGTTGAAATCTTCCTTCTTTTATCACTTCTATATGAGTACCATCATTAACAAATCTTGGAGGATTCATTAATGATATTTTTATTATATGATCACAATAAGTAGTAATCCTATAACTAAATTCTTCTCTTTGTACTGTTTTAACTATCATGTTATTAATTTAAATAAAAAGAGCAGCCTTACATAAATGTAAAGCCACTCTTATCTATATTATAATTATTCTAAAGATGGACATAATACTCTACAGCTATCACGATCTAAATTAGATGGTAGTATATGTGAGCAACTAGAGGATGCAGTGCATGGAATATTACTTGCCTCTCCCGTTTCAGGGTTACTCAAATAAAGTGTACATTCACTGCCATCTTCACAACATGTTATACAGACGTTATCTCCCAGCCAATTCCTAATATCACTTATTGGCATCTCTGCCATAGGTGTAGGTATTGGTGAAACATAAGCTGATTCCATACTGTCTGGACAATCTTCGCAATTTTGATCTACAGAAGCTCTACCCATAAGTAAGCAAAGAAAACATAAAGCAAGACAACAAAGAGTCCACCCAAGAGAAAAATTAGAATTACTATTCATATTAACGATTTAATAATTAAAAAATGTGAGAAGGTCAATTTTAATTTATAATCATTTGTGGATCATAAAAATATTCTTTTTTGTACCATTTAGCAGCTCCAGATTTAAATTTTATTAAAAATAAATTCTTCTTTTGCTTAATAATACTGTATTTAAAGCCTTCATGTAAAAATTTAGCTTTAGAACCATCTTTACATGTAGCTTTTGCTATTACTTTTGTATTAATATATCTCTTCTCAGGTATTTTAAAGCCATATGAGCGTCTTTCTTTTATCATTGGACTATCTCTTCTACTAAACTAGAGATCTGCGCCATACGGTCATTATTTAAGCTATAATAGATGAATTTCCCTTGTCTCTCTGTGTCAACTACCCCCACTCTTCTTAATATTGCTAAATGCTGTGATGCTACTGATTGTTCTAGTCTTAGTTTAATATAAATATCAGTTACAGTCATAGTTCCATTCTCTTCTAATGAATCTATAATCTTTTGTCTTAACTTGTGATTGACAGCTCTGAGAACAAGTACTGCTTTTCTGAAATCTGCATAATCTAATTGAACTTTTTTAACTGGTTTTCTTAAACCAACTTTCATTTTACCCATTATTTAAAGTTTAATTGTGAAATATTTATCTAATAATTTTATTATACTATGATCAGTTTTAGAATAAGTTTCTATGTACCAATACGCTATTACTCCACATGTTGCTATTACAAAAAACATAACACTCATACATTCAGGTCCACTAGCTTCATTACCTTTTTGTATAAATAAATAATTATAATATGCCCATATTAAATAAACTGGTATGAGCCATACTGTATGTCTACCTTTCATTGTTTTAATATTTTAGTTTGTACTATTTCCATTATTTCTTTGTATTCAGGTTTTATATCAGCTGTATTATATGATGAATCCCAATCTCTATAATATTTATCCTTATTATTAGAGAGCTCTCTCATATTAAAAGATAGTTTACCTTCTGAATTTGATTGAACTAAATGTCTAATATTTAAAAGTTTTAATTTAGCTATTTTTCTATCTTTTGCATTAAAAGAAAAATAAGCATCTAATAAGTTTGTAATTTTATTATTTCCTAAAAAATAAAACTCATGTACTATAATTCCTATTATAAATAATATAATACCTATAAAAATAACATAAAGTATTCTTCCACTTGCTACTAAAAAATTACCAGAAGTGTGTTCATTACCATTATTAGGAAAATGTGAAAAGTTTTCATTCATACACCACCACTCTTTATATTCAATCATATGTTGAAAAAAGGGTAAATAATATGATACTACATGATATAAACACCATAGTAATAATGGCACTACTAATATTGCTATTCTACCTTTCATGTCTTAGTTTTAGATTTAATATTAAACTATTTCTGCTTCGCATAATAATCTGTGTTTAGGTAATTCAAGTAATTTTTCTAATGTCTCTAATCTGTTTAGAGCATCTTCTTCTGACATTTGTTCATTCTGCACTTTATTAAATAATAATATTTTACTATTATTTATCATTGCAAGTTTTTGTTCATATTGTTCATCTAATTTGTCCTGTTCTGTTCTAAAATCTATTTCTACATATCCTTGAGGAGCTGCATCACCTATTGATAAGGTTGTTATTAATTGTAATACCACAAATATTATGATGAAAAATAGTGGTGGTAAAGGTAAGAAATAGTATGCTAATAAGTCTATACTAAGGAATAGTGTACCTACTGCAAATATTCTACCAAATTCTTTAGTTATAATTTGTATCATATTGTTCTGTATGTTTTTTAATGATTGACTCTGATATATTTTTCTTCTTTACTTTTACTGTTCCAAATATAGTTTGTTCTATACAATAAGAGTACTCAGAAAACGGTACATATACCCATTTATTGTAAGTTCTTTTTCTTACAATATTTTCAAGTATGCTTTTCTCATCTGGATCTAAGTGATGAGTCCGTGTTAATGTGTCCATTTGAGTAATTTTGGTTATAATATATGAATTTTATACTAGTTTAAAAAATAAATACAATAGTTTACTAGATTTTAAGCCTTTTCTTACGACATAAGGCGTCAATAATACTACATTTTTAGCTATTGTGTGTATTACATCCCACCAATATCCTCCTTAATTTAAAAGCATGCTGAAGAATGAGCTATTGTATCATTATGTTTTAAAATATCTTTGTTTAAATTTGGTTTTTTGTTAATTTTTTATTATATTTTAATATGAAATTAAAAAGAAATTGTAAACAATGTGATGAAGAGTTTTTAGCTGATACCAGAGAATTAAATAGAGGTAATGCTAAATTTTGTTCTATATCTTGTGGGGTACAACATAGTAATTTACATAGAAAGTTACATAATAAAGTATGTAAACATTGTAGTAATAGATTTGAATCAATTAATATAACTGCTAAATATTGTTCCAATTTCTGTAAACAAAAGAACTATAGATTAAGAGCTAAGTCTGATAATAAACATGATGCTAAATTAAAAAAACTAATAAGACAATATCCATGTGAAAATTGTAATTATTCTACTACTCATAGAGATGTACATCATGTTATACATGTAAAAGACGGCGGTAAAAATGAATATTCTAATTTAATATCTTTATGTCCCAATTGTCATAGAGAAGCACATTGTGATATATTATCTAAAGAAACTTTATTTAATATAATTAAAAATAGAATATTATCATTGTCTTTAAAAGAATTATTAAAAGAAATATAAAATATGCCACACCATTACAATGTGGCATACTTTTTTAAAATGGTCTATCTATTCTTCTTCTGTTTCTGGCCCATCACCTCCATCAGCGGGTGTATCATCTCCTTGCTCTTCATCTGCTCCTAAAGCAGTATCTACTACTTCAGTAGCTGTTTCAACAGCATCAGATACTACAGCAGCTCCAGCAGCTAGAACAGTTCCTACTGCTTCCATTGCTTTGTCTTCTGCTGTATCTTCATTATTTGTGTTTTCATTAGTAGCATCAGCTGTGTTAGCCATTTCTACTACATCATTTGTTTGCTCCATTGGAGCGTTGTCATCATTATTCATAATATTATATTTAAGATTAAAAATTTACCATGTTTTAATTACTAATATTTCAGGAATAGTATCCCTGACATATCTTCCAGTACATTTACCAGTTTCTAATTGTACATCTATCATACACTCATCTAAGAATTGATTTATTCTTAAAAATCTAAATGGATAGCGTATTGCATATTCTTCACCCACCTCTAATTGATAGGTACAATGTATTAAATCAGATACAATCTGATTTGTATTTACTTCATGTATAATAGTATACACATCTAACTCATAATGTTCTGTTATCTCTTCTGTGATTGACATTGGTTCTTTAGAACATGAGCTAAATACTAGTATTAACATTAGTATAACCCAGAATATTGGATTAACTACTTTATTTTGTTGGTGTTTTATAATTTCATTCATTATTTAAAAAGTTTATTTAATCCAAGAGTGAAATATATCAGAATAATCATCTAAAGTTTTTTCTGATACTTCTTTAATATTATCTTTATATTTTCTAATAAATTTCTTTTCATTCCATTGGTCCATTTTTTTTATATAGTGTATAGCATGAATCATTCTTGAACTAGGTTTTTTACAACCTGTAATATTTTGATGTAAGGGTAACAATTTATTAACTAATGTCATTAAGTCAATAAATCCTTTTTCATCATTTATTTTAAAATGACCAGATTTTATTTTATCTGATACTGAACCACCTCTTGATTGTCCTGTTCTACTTCTTATTCCATATAATAGTTTAGAACAAGTGCTTATGCTATAAATAGATGATTCTTTATGTTGTACTAATTTTACATAATGTGCATAATTTAAATAACAATATGCATTTACATAATCATCTATAGTCCAGGCTAAACTAGTACTATTTAAAGAACTAACAAAACCTACCATTTTATCTACTTTGTCAAATTTTACTTGACAGATGCTGTAATTTAACGGTAAATTAGCAAATATAGCTGATTTAACCCTATGTTGACCGTCTGCAATAAAATGTTCCCATTTACCAGTAATTAAATTAGTATAAATTAATATTATACTTCCTACGAATCCATAAATTTGCATATTTGTAACTAGTTCTTTTCTAGCGCTAGCATTTCTATTAAATGGTAAATAATTTAATTTAGCGCTTTGTTTAGGTGATAATGTCCCTAATTCTTTTAATTTCATGATTGTTATTTATTTTAAATAATAATAATAAAAACAGAGAGTCTTTGATGTTGACTCTCTGCTAACTATGTGAGGCTTCAAACCCCCGTGTATTTTATAGATTAGATAATGTAATATCACCTGTAAATAATTTAAAATCTTTTTTATAGAATTGTTTATGTATTCCTATTGTTTCTTTAATATTTTTTTTAAACAATATAGTTCCATAAAAAGTATTTAATCCACTTGTTGAATTAACTATTATTAAAGAATCTAATTTTGATTTCTTTTTACTAATTAATAAATTAGGTATATCCCAATTAATTTTACTCATTGATTTTTTATAATCTACTGTTACTTTCATCTTCCTAATATTTGTACAGCATCTCTATCAGTGATGTGCTGGCTAGTTTCAAAATCTAATGGTTTCATTGCTTTTAATTTAACTGCTTTCATCTCTTCTTCATGTGTAAGTCTAAGTTTAGGTTTAGAAATAGGAAATATTCTTACTTCAAATAATGGATTTCTAGGTATTATATTATTTAATTTTTCAGCTATTTTAATTCCTTCAGAATTTGCATACTCTGATCTTATAAATGTTTTTTTACTTATAAATTTAAGTATTTCTTTCTCATACAAAAGAAATTTATAGGTGTGTTTATTCATTATGATGTATTTAATAAGTGGTTAATAAATAAGAGAGAGCTAACTAGCCCTCTCTTTAACTAAATTGGTGTATTAAATTAAATTCTTTGATAATAATCTTCAGGCATTATTGTATTATGTGATATATAAGTTAATTCCCAAAGATTTTCATCTATATTGTTAAATATTCCTATTTTATTAGAATGATAATAAAGATCTTTAGTCCACTCATCATTTAATGGATCACTATAAATAACAAAAGGTGTTTCTATTATAACTTTATTATTTTGATCAAATGATCTTATTATTCTATCTACTGATAAAGAATAAGTTTCTTCTGTGTATCCAATATTATACTCAGTTAAATGCTCATCATTCTCCATTTTAATGTATACTTGATTAGTATAATCATTATAAAATATAGTATTACATGTATTTGTACTTATAGGTACATAATTATCTTGAAAGTCAAGTTTAATTTGTTGTTCAGGTATAATAGATATTAATGATCCTATTATAAAAAATATAAATGGTATTTTATGTTTCATAATTTTTGGTTTTTTATTAAATCTAAATTATTTTTTATCCATTTTGCAAAATCATGAAAATCATTTTGAATTAGTTCTGCATTTAATAAATCAGCAGTATTTATTCCTTTATATCTATTATTCCATTTAAAATAGTTTTTTTCTTTACTTTTTAAATAAGATATCATTATTTTATTAAATTTTCTTTTTGATAAAATAATATTAGGTAATAATTTTCGTATATAAACATGAATACCATTTAAATAATTTACTTTTCTTTGTAATCTGCTCATATTTTAAAGTTTTAGTTTAAAAAGTGAAGAGTATATGCTATATTGTATACACTCTTCATATGTTATCATTATCTACGGATAGCAATAATAATTCCATTAATTAGTTTGAAGATGAATAAATCTGTTACGTGAATAATCATAATAATACTAATTTAGTTACTCTTTAGTTTTTGGGAAACTAAAAAATATACAGCTAATTCCTCTGTATAACCACTCATACTATTAATATGATTAATCTGGTGATATTGCACAATTAAATAATAGCAGGATTTGCAACCTTAACGCCTACAGACTACCCTTTCAAGGGCTTTAAACTATTATTTATACTTAAGTAGCTATTAACTATAATAATTTGAGGACATCACTCACCATTATTACTATTACTTAAGGCAAATGAGCCATTACAATCGGACTCTCTAGAAGGATTTAAACCTTTTACCATTTGCTGCCTCCACTAAAAGATATAAATTCACCTGAATAAGACAACTATTATTACAACAGTTTATATCAGCTGATGCCCGTTGAATAGGGATTCATTTACATCTTAATAGCTTTACATTGTTATCCCTTAACAAAAGATAAGGAATACTTTGTTGGCTTAGATATCTAATTTGCCTGATATCTAAGCTTGACACTATGTTGGCCCTACAGACAGTTTTATTATACCTAACTGACAAATATCAACACTTTTTTCGTTTTATTTCTACAATATGTTCTGATAAAAAAGAAATGAGTGTATAACTAAAAAACAACACCAACTATACTCTAGGCATAAGAGTATTGTATTTTAAGTGGTATTGGCAGAGAGCATCATCACTACTCTCTGCCGTTCATCAACCACAAACTATACCCTTAAGAGGGTATAAAATATCTTTATTTCTTTTTTAGATACCTAGCTTTAGGATATCCAGTTTTAGCATTAATGATGAAATACCAATATTTACTTTTATCTTTATTAGTCCATACATATCTAGTATTATGTTTTTCTTTAGTTCTTATACCAAGATATGCCTTGTATTGTTTACCAGATTTATTAGATGTTCTCATGATGTAAATAGATCCTGATCTAGATTGTCCTCCTTTAAATGTTTTACCAGATATTGTTACATTTCCAGTTTCATTTATAGTTGATGTAACTATTTCAACAAACCTTGATGTTTCTTGAGCTGATACATTTAATGATATCATAGTAACTATAGCTATGATTAATGTTTTGATAGTATTCATTTTAATTGTTTTAAATGTTTATAATATGTAATCACCAACATTATGGTAATATTTTAATATATCTTCATTGTCATTAGGTTTAGGAAATTGATTTTTCCCTTCAATAGTTAAACTATTCCACCATTTAATTGCTTCTTTCATTTAATAATTATTAACTTTTGCTCCTAAACAAGATATGTCAATAAAACTATTTTTTATAAGTTTACCATATTGCTTATAAACAGCATCATATGATTTATTAAGTAATTGACATACTTTATGTACATGTATTTTTTCCATGATTTAATTGTTTAATGGTTAATAATAAAAGAGAATGCAGGATATACTGCCATTTAATTTACATAAAGTTCTCTTAGCTTTACATGTCTTGAGTTTCACGTGTTTTTTAAAATAATACAAGTGAATATACATTACGTGTATACTGTGTACTGTTATTTTCAGCTATCCTTGTATTAAATGCATATTAATTACTCTCCAGTATTAATTGCTTTCACATGAGTATTTTAAAATAACTCTCACAAGGTTGCACCTTGATTAATTACACCAAATTAATACTACAAGATTTCTTGTTATGTTTATACCTGCAATTGGATGAGAGTTACTACTTCAATATTGTTCTTCTTTAATTTACCTTTTGCATTTTTAATGTAACAAAACATTTACCTTTGTTGATAGATGGTTTATTAGATATTAATGTATATCCTTTTTTCTTCCAATGTTTTAACCATCTGAAGTGTTTATTATAAAGTAATGTTTTTTCTATTTTAGTTGTATTGCTCATGATTGATGATTTAGTGGTGATTTAATAAAATAATCAATTGTTGTACTCAAACTTTAGTGCTGGACTGACTACCTACTTCTGGTGTACATTTATGATATAAAAATAGTAACTTAGATTACACATGTATAAAGCCATAGTACGTAAATTATCATAATTAAAAGGAGTAATGAACTCTCAATTTAACAAACTGATAACTAACTGTATTTTTCAATACGTCTACTCAGCATTATAGTATCATGTGTAATCATATTGCTATTTATTTTGTATTTCTTAACGGTTTTAAAAAGGGATAAAAGTACAACTAACGCTATACTAGTATATATCAATTGGATTGCTTAGAAGTGATAAAAAGAGGGTTAAAAGGGAATGAGATAGTGCACTCCACCCCACAACAACACTTACATTCAAAATAAAATTAGGACTAATCAGGATTTACTACAATACCTTTGTACTATAGTAGATTTAGTGTGGTGTTTCAACTACCAATCAATATTTAAATATAATACCCTATTGAATTATCAATAAATAATAAATTAATTAATAAACTGATTAGTCCTTATCTTGAATGAGTGCTGATAGTACACATGATGTGCATACTACCAGCTCACTGTATGTTAGATGGCAATGAAGAGAGCTTACGCTCCCGGATACTATCCCTCCATGCTACGCAATGCAGCTTGAGGAACTTGTATCACTTGATCTACTTCGTAAGCATCAGCATCCTTGGTAGACATAACTAATGCGTTATACACAAACTCAGATTCTACGGACACGGTCAACCATGTCTTACCTGTTTTAGAAGTAGAGATTTTAATAATTTTACATGATAACATAACTTAAAGTTTTAATGATGATTAATAAGAAGGGGAAGGCCCTTCTCTTATGCCGAGGATTAGGTGGGGTGTTGTTAATGGGGGTACTCACTTCCAATCCCACATACGTTTTTCAAATTATATATATATTGTATCTCAAAAACCTTTTTTGGAGAACATAAGAGGGGGGGAATTAAAGCCCTTTATTTCTAATGGGTCTCTAAAAGATGGAATACTATATATAAATAATTAAGTAGCTTTTATATCTGATAAATAATCAAAGTCATGATCATTGTTATTTCCAGCCCCTATATTTATCCCTTCACTTCTTCCTGCTTCATATGCTTTACTTTTCACATCAACTATTAATAGAGATAAATCCCTTACTATTATATTTGCAGATTCTGCGGGTACTTTAAAATTCATCAAAGTAATTTTTAATTTATTTAATTCTTCCATATTATTTTATTTTCATTTTATTAATTGCATCTTCATCTATTAAATATCTAACATCATACTTTTTACCAACACTACTAATTCTAGAGTATTCTTTTACAGGGTTATTTATTAACACTTGATCTAAAGCTAAGTTCCACATTCTTTTCATAGCAATTATTGTAATAGCTTCATCTTTTTCAGAATCTAAAGACTGCTCATGTTCTAATAATATTTCTTCTAAAAATCTTTCTATTTGTGCTTTTGTCATTTTATTTTTTTTCTAATAAGTTCAGAGTATGTAGAAAATACATTAGGTCCTTTTCTGGGTATGTATTTTTCTAATTTATCAATATCCTTTTCAGTAATATTCTTAGCTTTTCCAGCAATGAATCCTATATCATAAGCAACTTTAAATATAAGAGTTGTTACGTCTCTAGGATCTTTTTTACTTTTTGCTATCTTTTGATAACACTGTTCTATTATATCTTCTATTTCTTGTTCTTTCATTTTCTTTATTATTTATTTATTATGATTTCACTTTTATTAATTCAAGTGCTTTTATTATTCCAGCTTCTAGTGCTTTAATATATGTATTGTAACTAGTTACATAAGTGTGTTGATCTGTATCATGATGAATACAACATACAAATGAATTCCAGCCTTTTTCTGGATCAGTATAACATAATTCAGGTAATACATATATTTTATGTTCTTTCATAAGCCATCTCTGTACTTTATGTTGAGGAACCGCTATTATGGTAGTAGGAACTGGATTAAAGATTGTAATATCATGTATACTATCAAAATGATCTGTAACTAGGTCTCCTTGAGAAATGTTATGCTTTTCAAATTTAGCATCATGTATATAGTGATAATGTCCTCCCCAGTTGAAACCTAACTTTTTTAATTGCAAAGACGTTTTATAGGATAATAAATCTGTTTTCATTTTATTATTGTTTTAGTATAGACATAAAAAAGCCCCTACCAATTAAGATAGGGGCCAAAGTCCGGTAAGACTTTAAATCCACTTAGTGAACTCTCATACACTTGGTGATTTTCTTGCTTCTTCATTCTGACAGCATCCAACTGTTGCTGATTTACAGGCTGTTCTACAGCTTACTTGACATACTAGCCATGATACCACAGCTGATATAGCAATTGTTATTAAGTATTGTTCCATTATTAAATTATTTAATGATTTTTAAATTAAGGTGCATCATATCATTTAGATACTTAATTCCCTTTTGTCTATTCTCTGGTGATAAATTATCCCAGTCTTCTAAGAAAATATCAAACTCTAAAGTCTGAATTTTCTCTTTTAAAATTCTTTCATTTTCTTCATCAGTTCTTAACTGACCTAAATTAAACACTTTCATTTTTTATGTAACTCTATTAATTCTAACAGAAGACTGGCTACATCTTTTTCTGTCTTTAATTCATCTTTATCAAATTTATGTCTCATATAACTATGTATCTTTTTGAACATGACTCCCTGACCTGCTTTATAAGCATCATCTATGGCTTCTTCCATGTCTTCAGTGTTAATAGTTACTTCTCTCTCAGTCATAGTCCCATCTTCATTAAACGTTGCATAAGACTGGCTCCATAGGTAACTCTTTACCTGATCTAGCCTCTGAGAGCTTAATAAGCCTATCTTTTTCTTTGTGATAGTACTCTTTAATCTTTTTACTGGTTTCATCTATCTGTTGCTTTCTATTCATAGTTTTTAATAATCATCTAAAAGTTTTCCCCATTTGGAAAAGCTAGACCATCCCCCTTTCAAAAAGAGTAAGTAAACTTATCTTTCAGAAAGAGAGCAAACTCCCTTTCTTTAGAGTTCTAAATATAAACAATTTTTTTGACAATAGCAACTACTTAGCAAATTATTTTTAATTTATTTTAATTTAAGTTCCATATAGATTTAATAACTTTCTTCTCTTTTCTATTTCAGAATAGTTTATTCTTTGTTTGATTTCATATAATTTTAAAAAATCAAAGCAATCCTTAATACTTCCTTCAAATAAATTAATAACTAAAGGAGCTGTTTCTGGATCTAAAAGGTTTATTTGTGTATCTTGTAACTTATATGTATCATTTGCTATGTATATTAAATCTATCATTTATTTAGTTTTATTTAATAATTCAGGTTCTACAGCTGTTTTATTAATCTCAACAGAGTCTATAATGCCATCCATGTATAACCATCTAGTTAAAGAGTGAGCAGGCTCTAGTTTATTCATAGTTGCATTCTCTATCTTCTTCAGAGGCTTTTTAAACCTCACCAGAGATACTTTACCATTTAATTGGATAGAAGTCTTATAATAAACATCTCCCATCTCAATCTTTTCAAATACAGCCAGAGGCTTCTGCTTGTATAATTCTTTTTTTATTTGTTTATTCATTTCTCTAATTTATTATTAATGTTATGTAATTGGATAACTATTATTACTAGTAGTATTATTTTAATCATTCTTCTTCATTTTTTAATTCATTTAATGTGATCCAGTAATCTTCAAGTTCTTTTTCAAAAAGAAGATAACTAAGTGAAGGACTGAACCATTTTTTATTTAATTTAATTTTTAATTTTTTTTTTTATTATTAAAGCTTCTTTTAGACCTTTATCAAGGGCTTCTTCATAAGTATCCCAATAACCAGTATTCCACATTCTTGAGTGTTTGGTTATAATTCTATTTATCATCTTCTTTTCTGTACTTTCAGGATCTTCATAAATTATGTCATATGTATAACAAAAACTATTAGAATCTTCTCCTTCATAATTAATTATTACATTGATATAATCTTTATCTCTTAAGTTTTTTTGTAATTCAAATTTAGTTATCAATTCCTTATCCATTTCCAGAGTTTTTTTCAAAGTGAAGTAAATCCTCTACTTCTTCAAAAAGGTAGTCATATTCATAATCTGTCTCCAAACCATCCTCAGGATCTGGGATATGGGTAAACTTGAGGTTTCTAATAGTGAAGCCAAATTCAGAAAGCATCCATGCATACAGACTTCCTTGAAGGCGGTAGTGGTTATAGTTGCAGTCATCTAGCGTATCTAATGGAAACTCCATAGATTGGAAGTCATTAAATTTTTTAATCTTTTTATTTGTATTATGTGTTTTAATATAATTTTTACTAAATAAATAAGTTTTTTCTTCTCCTTCTACAGCTAAACATTTTGTAGGAACTGTTTTAACTTTTTCTATATTTTTAATATATCTAGATTTAGAATATTTATTATTTTTAGTATTTATTAAATCATTATAGTCTTTATTTCTACATAAAAATGGATTTATATCAGGTGTAAAATTTACACTATATCCTTTAAATTGTTTTCCAAACCCAGTTCCATTATAATTAATAGTTGTAGGTTTTAAACCTAATGAAGATACTATATTAGAAACGTCTTTTGCTTGTAGCTTACTTGTAGTTTGCATTACACATCTTTTTCTATTTCTATTAAAATAACCATCTCCATCCATATAACCTCTCAATAAATCTAATCTTTGTTTATATGATGCGGTTAAATATAAATCTGGAACATGTTTATTATTTAAAACATTTAATTTTATAAGATGTTTTCTTATATTATATATAGTTCTTGATTCAGCTTTATCATTATATTGATTATGATTATGAGAAGTAGAATAACCTCTATTATGTATTTCTTTCCATATATCATCATTTATACAAGTAATAGTTCCACATGTTCTATTACCATCAGCAAGCCAAAGTCCTAAAACATAAGGATCTATTGGGAGCTTTTTATTAGAAAATTCAGGGTAAGCACAATTTATAGCTAATGTATTGCCTTTAAAGTTGAATAACTCTTCAGTAGTTAATTCTATCTCTTTTTTTTCTTTTTTACCACTTTCATATACTACCCATTTATGTTCATGATCAGCTACTATACTATCATTAGTATCAAAAGTTATTTTATAACAGGGATTATAATGAACATCAGATACATGTTTAACTTTAGTAATTTTACCATTTCCATTAAATATGTTATCTCCTACTATTATATTTTCTATTTTTTTAAATCCTATATCAGTTGGAATTAAAGTTCCTAATTCTAAACCCTTATAATCATCAATGTCAATGAATCTAACGTCTTCTACAGTTTCAATCCATACTTTGTCGGCAGTACCTGCTAGCTTATATGGATCATTCCATATAAGCAACTCTGGATAATACCCGTCTTTCAACTCATACAAATTATTAACAAGAGATTGATTCTGACTAGTAACTTCTACACTCTTTTGAATTACCTTTACTTCTTTATTAGTAAAAGGATTTATTTGGGTCTTCTTACTATAAGATAGCGCTTCTTGTGAATCGTGGTACTTATTACCTTTCTTAATAGCTTTTTTATTTATGCCTTTCCATTTTCCTGTAATCTCATTCATCTTTTCTAACACATCTGACATCTCACCCCCTAGTTCTTTTGTATATGCATGAGCACATGCGGCTATTAGGTTATGATCATATGGAGGTGAAAAGCATGATTTAACTTCAGAAAAAGTATCAGGCATTAGTTCTTCATATGCTTTATAAGCAGACCAGAACTTTGGATTAAATTTAATCTTATACTTACTTATTAGTTTTGTAACAGAAGTGTATATAACATCTCCTTTATTGTAAGTATGACTTTTTTGAGAAAACTCTATTTTTTTCATGTATATAATATAATAAATTATACACATTTATTTACTTAAAAGTATAAGAAATTTATACAAGTCCTTGGTTATTCCATATTTTTTTCTTATCTTTGTATATCATTATGATTAGAAAAGTAAAAGATACATTAAAATTTAAAGAAGAGAGAAATTTTATAGAAAAAACTATAGATATATATACTGCTATATTTATGGATACCCATTTAACAGCAAAAGAAAGATCATATTTTACTGAATTAGTTCTTTTAAACAAACAAGGTATTAATCTCTTAAGTAGGAAAGCTAATGAAACTTTAACTGAAAAATTAGGCTTTCATAAAAAAAATGATAGAGGAATATGGATATATAGAGGTAAGTTAAAAGAAAAAGGCTGGTTAATTAAAACAAAAGAGAATATTAAACTTTTACCAGTGTTTGATTTTAAAAACAAAGAGATAGATACATTCTTCTTTAATGTAAACATTAGTTATGAGCAGAACACAAAAGAAAACAATAACAGATAAAATAATAGAAGCAGAAGTTGAATTCTTCAAAAAAGAAGTAAGGGATGCTAGTTATTTAATAATCACTCCTTATGTATACACTGAGTTACTGCAAGAGATGGGATTAAGTATATCTGATAATATTTGTCATTATATGGGCCTTACACTTGCTATAGTTCCAGACCCTGATTGTTTAGGTTTAGATAATGAGATTATTATACTTTAAAAATGGATTTAAAGACAATACTGAAAAGAGTAGCAATAAAAGAAAGAATTGATGAAGAGTCTGTAAAAATTGCTTATAATCATTTTATTAAAGAACTAAAGTTAAAGTTAACTTCAGATGAAATGCCTAAAGTTCTAATTCATAATTTTGGAACTTTTTCAGTATCTTTAAATAGGTTAGAGTCTATGATGAGATTCCATATAAAAAGATACTTAAATAGAAAGTTATCTAAATCTCATTTAAAAGAACTACTTACTCCAATGTTTGAAGTAAGAAGAAGATTAAAACAAGAACAAGAATATAAAAATGAAAAAAACAAAAACAACAGTAGAAAGAAAAACAAGTTCAAATGAGCAAAAAGAAAATAAAAGAACAGCTAAACATGGATGCCCTTCCGGAAGATGTGGCATCAGAACTAATAGAGAAAATTCAAGAAAAACTAGATCCAGAAGCTATACAACGACTCCTATCCCAAGGAGTGGATCCTAGACAGATAGTAAAAAAGCCTTACGTTAAAGCAGAGGACGGGCCTTTACCAGTTACTAAAAAACAATATATAGGAGTTAAAGTGACACCAGAAAATAGAAATCAATTAATGGTTGATTTAAGAGCTGAACTAATAGTGAATCTACAAAAGAATCCAGATGTTCCTATTGACTCAGATCATTTAGATAAAGTATGTAAGGAATATATACTTAGAGAACAAAAGCATGAAAGAGCTTTTAATAAAGGAAAAGAAACATATTGGTATAAAGGAGAACCTTACCAAGTATTATATAGAGTAATAAACCCAGAAGATTAGTGAAAAATTTATATTTATTAGAAACAGCATTAGAACAAATAGAAGCAGAGATATCAACTGATATAGCAAAGATCAAAGTATACTTAGATGATCCATCAGCAACACCTGAGGAGCAGGATCCAGTATATGCAATACATGAAGTACTACATCATATAGCTAATCATATAATAGCTAAAGAGTCTGCAGAAAATTTAATTAAACAATTCAAAGAATCAACAGATGAGTAAATTTAGCTTAAATAGAGAAGAAGCAAACAAAGATAGTGAAAATAATACTACTATAAGTGTTCTTGCAGTATTATCACAGTTACTTCATGATGCTTATGAAGGTAGAGTAAAACCTGATAACAAAGGAGACAAAGGAACAATAAGAGAGTCTTTAGACAATATGCCTTTTATAAGAATGCTCCAAACAGAAATAGGAGATATATTAGGTAAAAACATTAAAGACTATGAGTAGAATAAATGCAAGTTTAATTTACATATCAAGAGATCTTTTAAAAATAAGAGAAGAATACATAAGTCAAAAAAATATTGCTTATGCAAGATCTATTAATAATATATTAATACCATTAGAAGAATTTTTAGAAAAACTAGAAGATGAACAAATATCAAAAACAATTAGTAAATAATTTCATAGGTTTTGTAGATGATGATTCTCCAATAAAGGAATACAATTTATATGAATTCCCTGAGAATTATATTTTAATAAGACTATTTACCTATAATCCAGAAATAAAAGAAGGAGAAGGTATTATAACAGACTTTGAAGGAACTAAGACAACATCTGAGGCTGAATTCAGATTAATACCTTATGGTAAAGTATTAGCTAATACAGTAGGCCCAACAGACTGGTATACTGCCTTAGCTCCAGGAGATATGATCTCTGTCCCTGATGAATTATCAGGAGTTCAAATTAATCCTAAATGGGTACAATTTAAAGAACTAATGAAAGAAAGACCGGCTCCCATGACTACATATGAACCACCACAGCTTTTAGGTAAAATACAAGCTTGGGAAAGATATGCATTTTCAGGAGCTAAATTAAAAGAGGATAGAGATGAAAATGATTTTTATACTTTTTTAATACCTCATTCATTTATAACAGCAAAAGTAAATAAGAATGTTCTTAAAAAAACTGCAAAAAGTTTGGTCTCAGCTAGTAAGGTTAAAATGGCAACATCTAATAAGTCCTAGAAAATGGGGACATGTAGTAGAGGCTAAGAAGTTAGAAAAGTTAGAAAAAGAAGAGGGTTTACCTCTTCACTTAGAAGAACTTATAAAATACAGAAAGACAAGACCAGGTTGTAAAGCATGTGTAGAAAAAGGATTTTGTGATCATTGTGGCTGTAGTATACCAGCAGCAATGTATGTTCCTGACAATGAATGTTCAGGAGGTCATTGGGATTCTTTTCCTGACTTTGATAAAGGAATCTGGGATAATTATAAAGAACAATATGATATAACAATAACAATTTAATAATGACACATACAGAAAAGATTACAAAAATTAGATCAGACTTTGAAAGACTCTATGTAAACTTAGGAGATGTAAAAGACAAATCCTCTACTAAGTTTCAATTTAAATATAATGGAGATACTCCTATTGAAGGATTAGAGAAAACATGTGGTTGTACAGCAGATTTAGTATACAACCCTAACACTAAAATTATCAGTGGTACATTGAATTTAAATGAAAATCCTAATAATATAAATCAACCTGAAAAGTTTAAAGATTTTGAAAAAAACATAAGAGTATACTTTGAACCTAATGTTCCTAGTCATACAGTGACTAACTACATTAGAAAAACAAATACAAATAAGATTATAGTTAATTTAAAATTAAAAGGTACATTAGAATATTTACCCGTTCCTAATGCTCCAGTTAAATTATAATATATCTCTCCCCTGGAATATTTAGAAAGGCTGTCCTAGTCTTTCTTTATATTCCTTTATTTAAATAGATTATGAAAAAAGCTAAAGAGTATATAAAAAACAATGTATTTTCTATAGAGAATAGATACGGAGTACATACAGTAGTTTATGATGAAGAGGTTACGAAAGCTATAGAAATAGCTTATTTAGAAGGTAAATTAGAAAATGAACTTCATCCTTTAAATATATCAGGATGGAAAAAAGAAATTAATAAGTTATTAGAATGACAAATTACCAAAAAATAACAATAAGGAGACTGTTTAACCAGTTTAAAGAGTCATCAACAATATTAACAGAAGAGGACATTTATTATCACATAAAAGATCATGTAATAAGAATGGACTATAAAAAACATTACTAATATGAAAATATCATTAGATCTTGAAGCTAAGAGTATCTTAGTGGAAAGAGAATCAACATTAGGAGCATTAGTTGCTTTAGCAAAAAAGTTAGATAAAGAAGGGTGGGAAGACTTCACTATAGAATCTATTCCAAGTTTTGGCGATTTTCTCTCTAACGAAAATTTACAAGAAGATCCTTTAGAAGGATTTAGATGTTTAGGAACAGATTTTAACTCAAACAATAAAGCATGAGTTATAAACCCTTACCTCCAAATTTAACTATTAAGTCTAGTCCTATTGAAGGGCTAGGCTTATTTGCTAAACAAACTATCCCTAGTAAAGAACTTTATTTAGGAGTAACTCATTTATTTATAAAGGAATATAATCAATTAGAAAGAACACCATTAGGAGGTTTTATAAACCATTCAAAAAAACCTAATTGTGAAATAAGACAAGTATTAGATTATGACAATTTAGAAGTACATGAGCTAGTTACTTTAAGGTCTATAAAAAAAGGAGAAGAGTTATTTGTAAACTATGACAATGCTTTAATACGTCACACTAAAGATGAATATAAAGAAGTAAATTGGAAAAATTAGAAGAAGCTAAAAAATATGCAAGAATGCATGGCGGTACTATAGAGTACTGGTTAAATCAATTAATAGAAAAAAGAATGATTAAAAAAAGTATAATACAGTTATCAGCAGAATGGTGTGGTCCTTGTAGAGGACTCAGAGATAATATCAATAAGAATTATCTCTCCAAAGATGAATATAAGGATGTAGATTATAAATTTATAGATATAGATAAACCTGAACACATTTGGTGGAAAAACTTCATGGAAAAAAATGGAATAAAATCTATTCCTTTTATGTTTGCACAAGAGACAAAAGATGATGAACATTTACTTTTCCCGGTAGACAGACACAATCTAGAAGCTATATTTGAATACGCAATTGATGAAACTAATTATTTACAAGACAGCACACAGGAAACTGGAGAAGCCTCAAGTGATACCAGTGTGCAAGAAGTTCAAGAGTCAGGAGAAAGAGAAAAAGTGTAAGTGTCCTTCAACTGAATTTGATGATAAAAAACATATAATAACAATTCCATTTGGAAAGCATTATTTTGATTGTGGGTGTGAATATATATGTCCACCTTCAAAGTGTGCTAAATATGCAGAGAAAGGTGAGGAGTTAAGATTTCACTATAACTGCCCTAAATGTAAAAAATGACAAATAACATAGTAACAGGAAATCCAGATTTAGGATTCTTTGAACAGAACCCACAGTTAAAATATATTTCTGTTTTCAATGAAATTATACGGTCTTTTCCTGATAACTATGATAAGATCTTATGGGCTATTTATATGACTGAAGACCCGTCTTCCAAGTTGTATAATATGCCTAAAGATCAAAGAAGAACAGAAGTAGCTTCAAACTACTTAGAAGATTCTAAATTTAATTGGGAACAATTAGAAGAAATAATAGCTAAGTATGTGAAAGTATCTATGTCAAAAGAAAAGCTTATGTACAAAATGATTGTAGATAAGATGGAAACAATGGTCATGAGACTAAAATCTTTAGATGAGACTGAAGATAAAGACTGGAGAAAAATAATGAATCTTTTAGAGAAGAGTTCTAAGATATGGGACTCTTTAGATAAGGTAAAAGAAAGATTAGAGAATTCAGAGGAAGTAGGTACCATTAAAGGTGGTGCACAAAGATCATTCAGAGAAAAAAGAAACAAATGACAGAATTTAGTTTAGAACCACATGATATAATTCATGGATTTAAAATAGGACCAGAGTATAGAATACTAGTAGATGAAGACCAAATTAAACAAGGTTGGTTTTTCAGCTTTGGATTTTTCTTATTTACTTTAAATATAGTAAAATTTTATATCACAGATATAGATGAGTAAACTTTTAGAAGGACCAGTTAGGTTATTTCCACAGTTGTATGACATAAGTGGATTTGTAATAGGTGAACATCCCAAATATCACCCCCTTTCTCTTGACTATGAGACGTACTGGACTTCTATGGAAAGAAGATGCTTAGAAGGTACTTGGGAAGAAGATAGAGACGGTGAATTAGGAGGTTGGCGTTATATGCCCGGCTTCCTTTTTTATTATGCTAATATATGTAAAATTATTGATGAGTCAGATGATGGTGGTACAACAGTAGATAATCCTTTACTCAGAGATGTAGAATGGGTATTGTCTTATGCTTGGATGACAGCTAGAGGTTTTTCAGGTTTTGAACATGACAATGAATTTACTTGCAATAGATTAGTCTTGAAACAAGAGGAAGGTAAAGAACTGACCCCTAAAGAACAAATATCTCTAAATAAAGATAAGTATACTCTTAAGAAAGATGGTAGTCCAAAGAAGTATGTAGAAGCAAGAGAGTACTTATATAGAACTCATAATGATAACATGGGTAAAGCATTGTACAATAACTTTGCTTTAAATCTTATGATATTAGGAGCAAGGGGATTTGGTAAATCTTTCTTTGCTGCAAATGCTATTATAGGACATGAGTTTAATTTTTATGGTAAGAAGTATTATAATGAAACTTACTTAGATAACCCATCCCCAGTAGAAATCTTTGTAGGAGCGGCTCTTGCTTCTAAGTCTACTGATTTATTAAAGAAATTTACACTCTCACAAGAATATATAAAGAAAGAAGTAGGAGCATATGGATCAGGAGAAGAATTTATACCAGGATTTTTTCATAACAATACTACAGGATCTTTAAGACCTAACTCTTCTTATGAACACAAATATGCTTCTAAAGTAGGTGGAACATGGGTAGAAGAAGGTACAGGAACTAAGATTGCTCATGGTGTATATACTACAGAGAATCCACAAGCAGCTGTAGGAACAAGACCTACAGTAATGGCAATTGAGGAGGTAGGACTAGTAGGTAATTTATTATCTGTACATGGTGCTAATGAAACATGTATGATTAGAACCACTAAGTTTGGATCAGCTGTGTATTTTGGTACAGCAGGTAACATGGAAAAGATAACAGAACCCAAGATCATATTTGAAGATCCTGAAGCTTATAACATGGTACCTTTTAAAGACTCATGGGAAAACAGAACTAAGCCCATAGGTTTATTTATGCCTGCTTATTATGTAGATAACTCATTTAAAGATAAGAATGGTAATACTAATTTACAGCTTGCTTTTGAACAAGAAATAATAGAAAGAACTAAAAGACAAAAAGCTAAGAACTCTGCAGCATTAGATGAGTATATGATGGCACGTCCTCTTATACCTTCAGAGATGTTTTTAACTGCATCTGGTAATTTCTTCCCTGTAGCTAAGCTTAGAGAAAGATTAATTGAAGTAGAAGTATCTAATATATTTGAAAAGTTCTCTTCTGTAGGAATGCTTCATTTTCACAATGATAGAAAAATAGTAAGATGGGAAGAAGATGTAACTAGAAAAAAGTATGTACCTATTACAGGTATGAACCTAGATGCTTACAAGTCTAACATGTTTGGGGCTATAGTTATTTATGAACACCCTACAGACAGTATGCCTGAAGCTACTTATGATAGGGCTTTATATAAAATAACATATGATCCAGTAAAAGATGATAATGGTGGTACTTCTTTAGCTTCTATATTAGTATATAAATCTTATGTAGATAAAACATGGGAATCTGAAGAAGAGACATTACAACATGACTTAGTTGCTGAATTTATAGGAAGACCAGATAGAGTAGAAGATATACATGATATAGCTATTAAATTGGCTTTATATTTTAATGCTAAGGTTATGGTAGAGAATAACTTACCTGACTTTATTAGATATTGTAGTTTAAAAAAGTGTAGGCATATATTACAACCTACTCCTTGGTTAGCCATATCTAAAGTAATAGCTAACCCAACAAAAAAATACCAAGTAGGAGTTTCTATGAATCAGCAATTAAATGTTCAATGTGAACAACTGATAAGAAACCTTCTTTTGGAAGACTGGATAAAAGGAGAGGAGGAGTTTAATAATAAATACTTTTTACATAAGCTAAAGTCACCTAGATTACTCAAAGAGTTAATAGAATATGATAGAGAAAGAAACTTTGACCACGTATCTAGTTTAAAATTATTAGCATTATGGTTGTCTCAAGAAATAGAGCAGCCTATAACACAAGCTAAAAAAACAGATAGATACAAAGATATTGAAACCTTTTACAATAAACATATAAAAGGAACACAAAAAGAAAATCCATATTATGCCTATTAAAAGGAAAAAGAAGAATGCATATACTAATAAGAAATATAGAGATTCTAGTATAGCATCTTCAGCATTTAATCCTAAAAGAATACTATCTTGGTCTCAGAAAAAAGCTAATAGCTTTAGATGGGTAGAAGACTGGGTAGATTTTTATGACGCAGCTTCAGGCCCTTCTGATGATAAAACTATAGAAAAATATAAGTTAAATTATGATTTGTATAATGGTAGAGCTAAGACTCATAACTATTCTAATATGTGTTCTTCTGAAGAACTAACAGAGATGGGAATAGGTATGGATGCTGATCTTAGTAACATAAGACATCACCCTATCATAGATAATATTGCTAAAGCAATTGTAGGAGAACAAAAGAAAAGACCTTTACAACCTATTGCTATAGATACTTCTAGAGAGGCTTTTAATAATAGACGTAGAAAAAAGCTAGAATTACTTCAAGGATATTTAAAGAATAAAATAATAGCCCCAATTCAAGAAAGAATTACTCAAGGCTATATGCAAGAGTATGGTATACAAGATCCATATTCATTATCTCCTGAAGAACAAAAGGAGATGCAACAACAGATACAACAAAGAGTACAGTTTGAAACTCCTGAAGAAATACATGACTTTATGCAGAAGAACTATAGAGTCCCTTCTGAAATCCAAGGTCAAAAAATTATAGATTATGTTATTAAAGAGCAAGATGTAAAGTTCAAGACAGATGAGATGTTTAAGCATGCTGTCATTACAGGTAGAGAATTATATCATGTAGATATTAGACATGGTAATCCTTATTTAGAGATGGTTAATCCATGTGGGTTTGAGTATGGTGCATCTGATGATAGCTTATTTGTAGAAGATGGTGAGTGGGCTAGATATGAAAGAATAATAAAGTACAGTGATATATTCAATATGTATGGTGATATCTTAACTGCTTCTGATGTTAAGAAGTTAGATAAAATGTGTATTCTAGGAGGAGGGAATAATAGAGACAGGAAACAGAAGGTAGAGTCTAATCTAGTATCTGTAGTTTCTAATATGAGAGAAAGAGGATCTGAAATAGATATAGACATCAAAAGTAGAGAAGGGCAAGAGAAGATAAAGAGTTTAATGAATAATGGAGGATATAGAAGTACAGTAGAGGGCTATGATGAAATACGTCATTTGCACGTAGTTTATAAAGGAGTAAGAAAGCTAAAAGATATAACTAGAATCAATAAAGGAACTCAAGAGAAAGAACACTTTATAGTAGATGAGTCTTATGAATTTTCTAAGCTAAAGGGTGATATAAAAGAAAATATAATATATGCTCCTGAAATATATGGAGGAACTAAGATAGGTTATGGCTCTAATTCAGATGGAGATGGTGGTGCTCTATACTTGAAGAAGGGGCCATTACCTTATCAATACAGGTCTTTATCTAATCCTTTTGATGTAAAGCTTCCTTACTATGGTGCTGAGTATAATAAGCTTATGAACAATAGTGAGAACGTATCTATCATGGATTTAGGTAAACCTTGGCAGTATAGGTATAATGTAGAGATGGCTAGATTAGATGAGGCATTAGCTTCAGATATAGGTAATGTATTACTTACTACAATGAATGCTAAGCCTAGAGACTGGTCTTGGAAAAAGTTTTATGAGTTCAT
>Ga0209187_1001141_pt1 | contig 34022 bp, 23 predicted proteins | sample BantaG_FD_187430 | JGI IMG/M metagenome (GOLD analysis project Ga0209187, IMG submission 187430) | Marine algal microbial communities from Bantry Bay, Ireland - BantryBay_4 metaG (SPAdes) (version 2) | ecosystem: Host-associated > Algae > Red algae > Unclassified | place: Bantry Bay, Ireland...
AATCCAAAGTCGTCCATGATGAGTAGTTTGGCTTTCTTGATTCTGTTCATCCATTTTATCAGAGTACCGTCTACTTTAGCTATAGCTATCTGTTCACAGAATCTGTTCATATTGAAGTATAGGGTCCTGTGTCCATAGAGACAGGCTTGATGTCCGAGGGCGCAGGCCAGATATGATTTACCACATCCTGTGGCTCCAGTGATGATGATGTTTTCTCCTCTGGACAGATAGGCACAATCGGTCAGTTTTGCCATTTGTTGTTTTGTCAGATTTCTTTCAAGTATTCTTGATATAGTTTCTGTTTTATCAACTGCTTTATAATTTCTTTGAATTAACATTAATTGAGTATTCTTCTTATTATCAATCAATACATAAAAATCAGGATACCTTTTAATTTCTTCTTTTGTAAAATCTTCTTTCTCAATAATATCTCTTTTTTGTAGACCAAATCGTATGGCAAAATTATTTTTCTCTACTTTTCTTGTTTCATGGACTATTTGTGAGTTACCTCTTTTGAAGTTTAGACTCTTACTTATAATAATTTCTTCGAAAAATCGATTTTTTCGTTCGACCAATTTCTTATAAGTCAAATCAGCTTCATCTACTCGAAGTTGTATGTTTTTTGATTTTGGCAATAACTGGTACCTGTATGCATCAAATATTAGTTTATTCTTTTCTTCCATATTCTATTTTTCTTGACTTACATGTAACACAAAGGAATGTGTGTGGATTTTTAATACACATTCATTTCATTTGGACCTTTGTATGGGGTAACGCTATGTTGTTATTTAGACTTTAAGATAAGAATATTCTCTAAGAATGAAGGTTGATAATACGCAGATACATTTTACGGGTAGCTACACTGAAGTTTTTCATTATCAAATAGTCACCATAAGATTTTAATTGATCATTAATACTCGGAATCATAATACATAGATTTTTAAGTTATCTGATAACTCAAAGATGATGTATGACATGCCGTTAGTCCAAGAAAAATGTACTGAAAATAAGTGAAAAGCTGTGAAGGGTTTGTTCAACGGATAATGATATCGATCGTATCTGTGAGGTACGAACAGATATGATCTGATATCTATTGTTAAGTGCTGGCTCTCTTTTCTTTGCAATTCATTTTTCAATTTAGTGTCTTTTTTCGTGGTCTGGCTTGTAGCTCTCTTTCGCCCGCAGGAACAGCCTGTCCCGACCTGCGGGAAGGACGGCAGTGTGCTGCAAATGCGTTAGCTATGTTTTTTCTTTCGTCCAATGATTAGCTAATAGTTCTGCTTGCTTTAAGACTGTATCAGTTGCTAACTTCTGAAGATCAGGTGGATAGCCAAACTTCCTTAATGCCCTTTTTACCATCACCTTTAATTTAGCTCTTACGCTTTCTTTTATCGTCCAATCAATGGTTGCATTATTTTTGACAACCTCTGATAAATAGACTGCTAATTCTCTCAATATATCATTCCCTAAAACTTCTTTAGCACTATTGTTTTCTGCTACTGCATAGTAGAATGCTAACTCTTCTTTTGTTAGTCCCGAGTCCTCATCTTCTTTGTCCTTATTTTTTATACTATTGGCTAACTCTATGAGTTCCTCAATGACTTCTGCGGCGGATATGATTTTATTCTGATACTTTTTAATTGAATTTTCTAACATTTCCATTAAGGACTTACTCTGAATTAAGTTAGTTGAGGCTCTTGATTTTATCTCGTCATTAAGTAATTTCTTCAATGTCTCCAGAGCCAAGTTCTTGTGTTCCATTCCTTTGATTTCAAGAAGGAAGTCTTCAGATAATATTGAAATGTCTGGTTTCTTTATTCCTGCTGCATCAAATACATCTATAACTCCTTCAGAAACTAATGCCTTATCAATTACTTGTCTTATTGCAGATTCTATTTCGTCATCAGAATTGCCAGTTCCAGTAGTGTCGAACTTTTGTAGTCTTGATTTAACAGCTTGGAAGAAGCCTATCTCATCTTTTGCATCTAAAGCTTCCTCATGAGGAATGGCTATGGCGAATGCTTTAGACAATGCAGTGACCTGATCAATGAATCGTTTCTTACCATCATCTAAGCTCAGTATATGTTCTTCTGCTGCAAGAATGATTTTGAGTTTTGTTTTTGTATCAGCTGTAAAATATTCTTCATATAGAATTTCCTTGTTCTTAGAGATATATGGAGAACTTGGCTCTGCTGCCATGGAAATATATTCATCAGAATATCCAGCTTCTGGCTTCTCCAAAAACAACTGAGACACCACCTCCAATTTTTCTAACATCAATTGTACGGCTTGCTCTTGTGCTATGGTCGGATCACCTTTACCGCCACTATCTGAGTAGAACGCTAATGCCTTTTTTAAGTCAGATGCTATACCCAAGTAATCCACGACCAAGCCACCAGGTTTGTCTTTGTATACTCGATTGACCCTTGCGATGGCTTGCATGAGATTATGCCCTTTCATCGGCTTATCTATGTACAATGTATGCATAGATGGGGCATCAAAACCTGTTAACCACATATCACGTACGATTACTAATTTCAACTCATCTTTAGCATCTTTCATTCTATCTGCTAAGTCTCTTCGTTGTTGTTTTGAGGTGTGATGTTTGGCCATTTCTGGACCATCAGAAGAGGAAGCTGTCATGATTACTTTTATTGCTCCTTTGCCTAAGTCATCACTATGCCATTCTGGTTTGAGTTTGATTATTGTTTTATACAGTTCAGCTGCTATCCTTCTGGACATGGCAACGACCATTGCCTTACCTTCAAACACTTCTTGTCTCGCTTCAAAGTGGGTCACTATGTCTGTAGCTATTCTCTTGACCCGTTCTTCACTACCAACTAATGCTTCTAATTTTGTCCATTTAGCTTTTGACTTTTGAGTTTCGGTAAGTTCTATTTCTGACAGTTCTTCATCTAAATCCTCTACCATCTTTTTGCCCTCTTCTGATAAGGATATTTTGGCTAATCGACTTTCGTAGAATATTCTTACAGTGGCTCCGTCTTCCACCGCTTGTGCTATATCATAGATGTCTACATAATCTCCGAATACTGCTGAAGTATTTACATCTGTACTCTCAATAGGTGTTCCTGTAAATCCTAAATAGGTCGCATGTGGCAAAGCATCTCTCATGTACTTAGCAAAGCCATAGACCACCTTACTTCCTATCACGTTCCCTTTTTCGTCTTTAACATTTATGTTCTTAGCCTTAAATCCATACTGAGTTCTATGTGCTTCATCAGCTACGACTACGATATTTTTTCTCTCTGATAAGGTCTCAAATACATTTCCTTCTTCTGGTTGAAATTTTTGGATTGTGGCAAACACTACACCTCCTGATGCTACCTTTAGTAAGTCTTTTAGATGCTGTCTATTTTCAGCTTGGACAGGCTTTTGTCTGGTAAGCTGGGTAGATGAAGCGAAGGTGTCGAAGAGTTGATCATCCAAGTCGTTTCTATCTGTGATGACTAATATGGTAGGATTATTTAAGTTGAGTACGATCTTACCAGAATAAAATACCATTGACAATGACTTACCAGATCCTTGTGTATGCCATACTACACCACCTTTGCGATCTCCATTTTCTACACTTGCTAATTGAGTACTGGTGACAGCTTTGTTTACAGCATAGTACTGATGATAAGCTGCTAATTTCTTTATGGTCTCTATGGTGGTTATTCCGGTCTTTGAGTCTTCTCTTTTTGATTTCTCAAATACAATGAAGTGACGTATTAGGTCTAATACCGTTTCTTTATTGAGCATCCCATTGATCAATGTTTCCATCTGAGGGATGAGATGAGAGGCTTCAGATTTGCCATCTGACGTCTTCCAAGACATATATCTTGTAAAGCCTGCTGACAAAGAACCTGCCTTTGCTTCATTACCATCTGATATAACACAGATGCCATTAAAAGTAAATAGGCATGGAATAGTGGCTTTATAAGTTTGAATTTGCTTGTAAGCTGATCTTATAGTCGCATTTTCATCTACGGCATTCTTGAGTTCTATCACGACCAAGGGCAGGCCATTGACGAAGAGGATGACATCTGGTCTTTTATTGTTGTTGTTTTCTATTACGGTGAACTGATTGATGACATGGAAGGTATTATTGTCCACATTATCGAAGTCTACTAATTTGATTTTGTCACCTCTCTGGTTTTCGTCTTTTCGATAGGTAACTGTAACGCCTTCCGTAAATAATCGATGGAAGGTCTCATTGTCAGTCAATAGATCAGGTGAGCCAATCCGCATGACTTGCTTGACTGCATCTTCTTGGGCTATCGATGGAATGTCTGGATTTAAGGTAGTTATAGCATCTGTAAGATGTTGGGTAAGTACTACTTGGTCATAGCTGGTACGTTGCGAATGATCACTGTCTGGACCTATCGCAGGGCCATATATGTAAGTATAGCCAAGACTTTCTAACTCTTCTATTGCATATAGCTCTATGTCGTTTTCTGTTATCTTTTTCATAGGCAAGTTTTCAGTGTCGCTGCTCTGGAGCTTAATTTCTGTACATTGGGTCCTATTACAAAGGTTTCTTCCCGCTGGGACTGAACCAATTCTACTTGATATCTTTTAAAAAATAAAAAAGAAAAGAAGCCGCTCTGATCAAGCGGTTTCGGTGTTTTATAAGGATAGTATGTGTTATCTATCAAATAACCATCAAATAAGCAAGTCATTGATATACAGTTATTTATGATATGATTTCCTATGTTTTTCAACTTAACCATCAAATAAGATTTGGTTGATTTTAATAGTAAGAATGTCCTATAGAAGTGCCTTTTAATGGCAAAATAGCTATCAAGGACAAAATGTCCTTGAGAATGTCCTTGAGAGTGAAAAACGACATTTGCCAATGTTCTATAGGACACATTAATTAATGCCGAAAATGATTGCTTAACAATAAAAAGGGTAATTCGGCAATGACGTAAACTGCCGTTTTGAAGTATTCTCACTAAGCCATCGCTTAAAACGACAATAAAAACGGCAATCGGCAGTAAATCCACACCCGTATCTGGCCATTTTCCGGCCATCTTCACTTGTCCATACACTTGATTTTGGCCATTTTCCGGCCAATCCGGCCAGAATAACTTGACCGGATATAATATAATCCTTGATACTATATTCCGAGAATATTCCATTTATTCATTAATCGCTTTATATGCTTGATCTGGATGTTTAATCATATCAGGATGCCTGTATTGCAATCTTCCTTGATCAATAAGAGGCTTTAGGTATTCTCTTCTAAGGTGTTTCTCATCCTTATTCAATATATGTGAAAGTTCTGAAGCCTTAAGTTCTTTCCACTTACATAGCTTCACAATGCAGTTTTTAAGAACTTCTTTATCAGATGTTCTTACGCCTATTTGATTTACAGCTAACTGTAGGTCATCAGGCAATCTATCTTTTAAATGTTTGCCATGGGTGATAGGATCGCTACCTTGGGAGATAAGGCTTTTGCCATGGGTGGTAAGCCCTTCAGCTTGTGTGATAGGAGTTTCAGCTTGTGTGGTAAGCCCATCGCCTTGTGTGATAAGCAATGATCCAGCTATATAATAGGTGCCTCGACCCTTACCTTTTTGTATGAATAATTCAAGCTCTCTAAGTTGACGCAATTCTATGGTTGACTTCATAGAATCTGTATCAGACATCTGACGATAAGTAGGATTATCTATAGCTCCGACTTCCCTGACAAAGATTAAAGCCCGCTTTTGATTATCGTTTAGATCAAATTTAGCGTAATGCTCCAACCATTTTAAGTCGTCTTTGCTTAAAAAATGATATAGCAAGAGCCGTGCTGAAAATCTACTATATGAACCATGAGACTCGAAAGCCAGTGGAGCCAAATGTGATGCAGCCAATAATCTTCTCATTCTAATTACTGGCTCCGTAGGAGCTGAACCATTGTAGCCCAACGCCATAATTCTTCTTACTAGCTCCAGAGGAGCGACACCTCTAATCAATCCATTCATACAAGTATTTTTCGTTGTATTCAATTTCAAAATTTTTCAAGAATTGAATGTATTCATCTTTGAATGTTGCCTTTTTGTGATGTTCAGGTTGATTGGCTATGTATTTCACGACAGCATCGATTTGTGATTTAGAATAGCTGAAGGCACCAAATCCCTCTTGCCATTTGAATTTTCCGATGATCATCTTTTCTTCATTCATCCATTTGGACGAATTGGCTTTGATGTCTCTGGCCATATCAGAGACGGATATTGATGGATGCAATCCGATTAGGATGTGGAGATGATCTGGGTTACAATAAATGGCAATCGGTTTTGATTTTTTGTTGGATACGATACCGCAGATGTATTTCTCAACCTTTTCTCTTATGCCTTCTGAGATAAGATTCTGTCTGCCTTGGACGGCAAACACAATTTGGACGTATATCTGGGTATAGGTATTAGCCATTTTGTTGTTTTTGTGTCGCTCCTACGGAGCTAGAGTTTTCGTTAATATCTTCTATTACAAAGGTTTTGTCCCGCTGGGACTTTAACCGCAATCCCTCCAAGCTCAATTCATATCCTCTTTCCATTAATTCTCTCGGGCTATATTTCTTTCCTTTTTTATATGGCTCCATTCTTAGTTCATTTTTATTCTAACCTCTCCACTCATCAGCTTGGGAAGTAAGGTGTCTCGTAAGTTGGTAAGGGTTTGGATTTGATTTGTATTAAATGCCATTTTATCATACCAAGGAGTGACTGCATTTTCAAAATTTTCAAAGAAGTCATCTGAAGGAATTAATAGAGGCATACTGTTTAAAACCTTTGTCGTCATACTTGGAACAGCAGAGCCAACATTCATAGCCGCTAAATCAATTTTCTTTACAAATTGAAATATAAATTTGGCGATGTTGGGTTTCTTCATAATTGAGTAAAACATAGTGTCCACAGTCCAAAATGTCTCATTTATGTAAATGACATTATTTAGAGATCCCTTTCTTGGAATTAGTACAGATTCTTTTTCGTACAGTGCCTTTTCAGCATAACGCATAATACCTCCAGAACCATAAACTGGAACTTCACCTTCTAAAAGTTTTTTGTGGTCTTTGCCATACTTCACTTCAATTAAGTCACTTAAAGTCCCATCCTCCCAGCTCTCATCCGCTTCCTCCACAAACCACTGCCTAAATAGCGTTTCTGCCATTGCTTCTAAGGTTTTGTTTTGGCGGTGTAGAAGGTCTATTTTATCATCTATGCTGCTGAGGACTTCGGCTATGGCTTTTTGTTCGGGGAGGGGTGGGAAATTAAGATCTAAGGATAAAATATTCTTTTTGGAAATATTAGCCTGATTTGCAGAACCAGAGGACTGATTCGCAAGATAGTTATGGGTTTCTTTGTTTTTAAATAGGTAATATATAAAGTCTAAGTCGGCATTCTCCTTCGCTACAATTTTGCCTACTCTCTGATTTAAAAGTGATTTAGAATCTAACTTGTATTTAGATACATCACCTACGACTTGGGATTTTGCCTGAGGGTGATTTCCTGTCATAGCTATCAATACATCTCCTTTCCCAAGCTCATATTTTATGAGTGATTCATCATAAGAGTGATAGACTACACTATCAAAATTTACATCTCCGTTAGCAACATTCTTTATTTTAATAACAGGAAGTGTTCCTTCTATTTGTTCAGAATGAAAGTTTTTAGATTTGAAAGCAAAACCGCTTATAAGATCAATGTACTCACTCGATATTTCCTCCTTCCAATTATCCATTCATATCAATCTTTGAAAGGTTCGTATTAATTCGCTTATTTAAGGTTGCCTCTTTTTGTAGTTGAGTATCAAACTCTGCTTTTAAAGCTGTAAAGCGTTCTGCAAAATCAAAGTCATCTTCTTCCTCTTCTAAGCCTACATATCTGCCTGGTGTCAACACATAGTCCAGTTCTGCTACTCTGCTGATGGGTGCTGCCATACAAAAGCCCGCTACATCTTCATAGTCGCCATCAGCATTTCGCCAATTGTGATAAGTGTCGGTTATCTGTTGTATGTCTTCTGCCGATAGTTCTCGTGTACGTCTATTGATGAGGTGTCCGAGATTACGAGCATCTATGAAAAGGATTTCATCTTTCCTATTTCGGAATTTTCCATTGGTTCTGTTTTTAGTCATAAACCATAGGCAGGCTGGTATCTGGGTATTGAGGAAGAGCTTTGCAGGCAGATTGACTACACAGTCTATGAGTCCTTCCTCTATCAGTTTTTGGCGTATGATGTTTTCCCCTCCTGTCTTAGTTGTTAGTGAGCCCTTAGACAATACAAATCCTGCCTGACCATCAGGGGCTAAATGATACATAAAATGTTGTACCCAGCCATAGTTGGCATTTCCTGTTGGGGGTATACCGTGTTTCCATCTCGCATCATTACGTAATAGGTCACCACTCCAATCACTTACATTAAATGGTGGATTAGCTATGATGTAATCAGCCTTGAGGTCTTTGTGAGCATTGTTGAGAAATGAGCCTTCATTGTTCCACTTTACTTGTGAGCTGTCTATCCCTCTAATGGCTAAGTTCATCTTACATAGTCGCCAAGTAGTTTGATTGCTTTCCTGCCCATAGATAGATATATCATTGACTTTTCCTTGGTGATCTTCCACAAACTGTTCTGACTGTACGAACATCCCACCAGAGCCACAGCATGGATCAAAGACACGTCCTTTGTATGGCTCTAACATCTCCACTAATAATTCTACAACACTTCTCGGTGTATAGAACTGTCCACCTTTCTTTCCTTCTGCTAAGGCAAACTCTCCCAAGAAGTATTCAAATACATGACCTAATACATCTGCACTTCTACTCTTTGCATCACCCAAAGCGATGTTAGAAATCAAATCGACAAGTTCTCCTAAACTCACTGGGTCTAAGTTTTCTTTGGCATACACTTTTGGTAGAACACCTTTAAGCGAAGCATTGTCTCTCTCAATTGCATCCATAGAGTTGTCTATGTCTTTTCCTATCTCTGGTAGCTTAGCTCTGCTCTGTAAGTATGACCATCTTGCAGACGGTGGTACAAAGAATACATTCTCTGCTTTATACTCATCTCTGTCTTCTGGGTCAGCACCAGCATATTCACCCTCTCCAGCCTTGAGTTTAGTGTGGAGTTCTTCGAACGAGTCAGAGATATACTTAAGGAATATTAAGCCCAAAACGATGTGCTTGTATTCTGCGGCATCTATATTCTTACGGAGCTTATCAGCTGCTTTCCATAATTGCTTTTCTATGGGTTCTTGTTTCTTTTCTTTCTTCTTCGCCATTATTTAAAGTCGGTTTCTAATATTTTGAGTACCTCATCAGCTTGAGGTTCGTCATTTAATATGTTTCTTACTTTGTCAGCCAGCCACAATGTTTGCAATTCCACACCCACCTTTTCACAGCATAAGGTTTTACTTTTTACTATATCAAACATTAATATTTACAGTATACCCCTAATCAATCATCTTAACCCCCCTCCCTGGCGTATAGGGCGCATCCAGATCTTCCAATTTCTGCTCTATCTTTTCGATATCCACCTTAGCCAGTTGTCTGACTTTTTCCAGTATCGGCTCGAACTCTTCTTTTGCGATGGCAAGACTCATCTTATGTGTTTCTGTAGGTGCCGAAGTACTATTCTTTTGCTCATATGTGATCCATCCTACTCTGGAAGATGGAGACGGTGGCTGATCTATGTCTAATTTTGTTTTTAGATTATCGCCGTATAGTGCTTTTCTGATATCTTTTAGCTTAGTATCTATGGCATAGTAATCAGTAATGATATCGTCTCCTGGACCTTCCAGCATCTTGATGGCTTCTTTGATATGTTTCATTTTGTTGCTGACTTCTGATATGACTTTGCCAGCGCCATCGATTCGACGAGATAGTTCAGTAACCTCCCTTTGGAATTCTACCTTAGCCATTCTATTAACTGCAGGCATCACTGCGTTATCTAATGCCTTTACATCAAATGATACTGGCGCTACTAATTCCCGTAAGCCATCACTATCGAGCATAGAGAGGCTTACTGTATATGCACCTGGCGCAACCAAAGTCCCACTGGATGATCCAGCGAATGGATTATAGAATGACGATTTATTAAGATTAATGGGATCTTTAGAGGCGAATCTTAGATCCCACTTCAGTCTTTGGATACCCTTGGATGGCTTCTTGTAGATTTTTCTAACGACTTTATTATTGCTATCTTCTATTATAAAAACCAACTGTGGAGCCGTCTCTTCAGATTCTGCGAGTAGCTCATCATAGCTAGGGTAGGCATTGCCTTTCGATGCCTTAGCATCTTCCTTTTCTTTTTTCTTTCTGGCATCCTTCTTAGACTTGTAGCTATCATTATAGTAGTAGTCTATCATAGCTACTGGACCGAGGTTCTCAGCAGAATAGAAAGCATCTCCTTGGAATGACTTACCATCTAACCCTAAGGGCTTACTTTCCTCATAGATATATGCATCACGTATGGCGTATAAATTGGCATCACCTTCTATCTTGCCGTTAGCGACATTACGTAGAACTGAGTAATCATCCATCACATAGAATCCTCTACCGAATGTACCTAATACCAGATCATTCTCGCGACGCTGGATCGCTATATCTCTGATACCGACTGTCGGTACTCCACCCTTCAGCTGCTTCCATCTCTTACCTCCTGTCGAACTAAAAAATACACCAAACTCCGTCCCACAGAATATCAGGTCACTATCGACATGATCTTCCTCTATACTGTAGACACTGCCTCTCTCTGGGAGATTATTACTTATCTTATTCCATGTGGCACCTTTGTCACTACTCTTATAGATATATGGCTTAAAGTCTCCATACTTATGATGATTAAATGCTGCGTATATTACCGATGGGTCATGCTGGGAGCAGTAGAGGCTATTCACATAACTCTGCTTCGGTACACCAGTGATGTTATCTATCTTACGCCAATTAGCTCCTCCATCTGAGCTGATGTGTATCAGTCCATCATCGCTTCCTGTGACGATCAGATCTGGATCTATAGGAGACTCCGAGAATGCGACCAGTGTCCCATATGGAGAGGTCGATCTATTCTTAGCAACTGCGTCGATGCTCCATACTCGATCCATGATCTTAAGCTCATTCCGATTAAGTTGTCTTGTGAGATCTTCGCTGATGACTTCCCAGCTGTTACCATAATCATCCGATCGGAATATCTTATTAGCTGCAAAATATAATCTACCGCTCTCATGATGACTGACTTGTAGTGGTGCATCCCAGTTCCATCTGTAACCATCTTCACCTTTGCGTTCTTTAGGTTGTATGCCGACTTCTTCTCCACTCTTTCTATCGTATCTTACGAGAACACCATACTGTGATTGTGCATATACGATATCTGGATTATCAGGATCTACTTGCGACTCAAAACCATCCCCACCATGTGTGATGTACCAATCAGAATTAACAATCCCATGAGCTGTCTGCGTTCTCGATGGACCACCCATGCTGAAATTATCTTGTGTCCCACCGTAGATATTATAGAAAGGCTCATCATTATCTACAGCGACTTTATAGAACTGTGTGATCGGAAGGTTCGCTTTGAACACCCAAGTCTTAGCGGCATCATAGGTCTCATAGATACCTCCATCACATCCGACTAACCAGTGATCTGTATTGTGAGGATTGATCCACATACAATGGTTGTCCACATGCTTAGTATTCTCCCCTACTCTCTTAAATGATTTCCCTCCATTATGACTGGCACTTAGCCATGTATCCATAGAGTATATGACATCCGCATCTACTGGATCCGTTACGATCTCTTGGTAGTAATTACCACTGGTTACATGACCTCCTTGCTTCTTCCATGTCGTCCCTGCATTATCTGTCTTATAGAATCCACTCTTACCTTCGGCTGCCTCTACGATGGCATATATAATATCTGGATCCGCAGATACAGCTAATCCGATACGTCCAAGATCTACCTTTGGCAATCCCCCATTAGACTCGACCCATGTCTCTCCGCCATCCACTGACTTGTAGATAGAAGATCCAGGACCTCCACCGAGATAGGTGAATACATGTCTGGCTCTCTGAAAAGAAGCAGCATATAATACATCAGGATTCCGTGGGTCGATGACCAAGTCTGTGACACCTGTATGCTTATCTATCTCCAGGGTTTTGTTCCATGTCTTACCTCCATCAGTGGTCTTGTACAGACCTCTATCACCTCCACTCGACCATAATGGACCGATTGCAGCTACCCATACGATATCAGAATTATCTGGGTGTACGATGATCTTTCCGATGTGCTCAGAATTCTTAAGACCCATATGCTTCCAAGTCGATCCACCATCTACGGACTTGTATATGCCATCACCATATGCTACTGATCTTTGGTTGTTGTTCTCACCTGTACCTACCCAGATGACATTATCGGCAGAGGGGTCCATCGTTATACATCCGATAGAATAGGATCCTTGGCTATCAAAGATCGGCTCATACGTCGTCCCATTGTTAATCGTCTTCCATACTCCTCCAGATGAGGTGGCTACATAATATTCATATGGATTATTAGGATTGACTGCGAAGTCAGATATTCTACCTGAAGTATTAGCAGGACCGACACATCTAAATTTTAATGCTGAGATACTAAGTTCATCGAGTGGGTCTTTGTCTGTGGTCTCTTTTTTATCATTGTCTTTTTTCTTTTTCTTCTGAGAAAGAAGATTTTGGCTGCAGCCAAATGAAAGAATAAAGACGAGGCTGAGAGTAAATAGTTTATTCATGTCTATCTTGATTTTAGATTCTCAAAATAGTGGAAAGCAAGGGGTTAGCCAAATTCTCGTGCTGAATAGAAAAAAGTGGAGTATATCTATAAAATACTAATCAGACATAGTTAAGTAGCTAAAAGTGAATTTATCTTCTGTACTTCTCGAAAAAACTCCTAATGACATTTACAATATATACTAAGAAAACAAATATGATAGATAGCATTGCAACAATCCTATTCATATCTAAAATAATAGAACTTTCTATATTTTGATATTCGACAAACTCTCCTTTAATATTATTAAGGTTAAAGATGACCCATTAGATTTTGAAATTAGTTTTTTAAGTTCATGGCATGAGCGAATGATTTCGTTGCAGACGAATCGAGTATAATAATACTCGAAAAAAGTGAACCACGATAGTGGGTGGGCTTAATGATAGCCTTAGCTACCGCCGTGGGCGGCACAGGTAACCGCGAGCCTGCCTGCCTACAATTGAGGTATGTATTTATAACGAAAAAATTGGAGCATTAGGGCAAAATATACGGAACATTCTTAATCTTAAAATAGTATAAGTGCAATCCCAAAACAACCATGCTGTTCTCATAAGCTTAAGACAGGAGATATACTTATAGAATAGAAAAAGCCCCGACAGAATCCCGATAGTAGTCGGGATTGTCGAGGCTTTATGTAGTATCAGAACTATTACTTAGAGGATTATCTCTTCGTATTAGTCGTTTCTATTATTCTCTTCGTTGTACTTGCACATACTTGTACTCTTCTGTTCATTTCTCTACCTTCCTTAGTTGCATTGTCTGCAATCGGGTTAGTGGCACCATATCCTTCGTATGTAATTCTTTCTGCTGGTACACCAGCTCTGATAAGGCCTTCGTATACTTTCTTAGCCCTTTTCTTAGAGAGTGACTGGTTAGCAGAAGGAGCACCTTGGCTATCTGAGTAACCTGATACATTTAAGAATGCTTCTGGGTAGTTCTTAGCCCAGCTTGCAATACCATCTACGATACCTTGGTAAGCTTCATCACCTACTGTTCCTGACTTAAATTGTATAGACGGAGCACAGTATCTGTTTATGATCTCTGATCGTGTAGGCTTACGTACTTTAGGACATCCGTCCATCTCAGGTACACCTGCCTCGTTAGGACACTTATCATCTTTGTCAGCGATACCATCACCGTCACCATCTGGGCAACCTTTTACAGTACCTGCTACATCTGGACAATCATCATTCCTATCTTGTACACCGTCACCATCTGCATCTGGACAACCTCTTAAGTTACCAGCTACTGTAGGACACTCATCATCGTCATCATTAAATCCATCACCATCTGTATCTGGAATCGGACAACCATCATATTTTTTGACACCTGATTCCTCAGGACACTTATCTACATTATCAGGGATTCCATCACCATCCGTATCAGGACAACCATTGTATCTTTCTTCTCCCGCAACATCTGGACAAGTATCATTCTTATCGATTACACCATCACCATCTGTATCAGGACAACCTCTGAATTCTACAAGACCTGCTACATCCGGACAGTCATCTTCTTTATCTATAACTGTGTCGCCATCAGTATCTGGGCAACCCATATATTCTTTAAGACCAGGCGTATCAGGACAAGCATCTTTGTCATCAGCTACACCATCCTTATCTCTATCCTTCTTACCAAACATAAATCCTAATCCTAACTCATGCAATAGGTAACTATCATTACCATCACCTGCATTAGGAAAATTAACTGATCCAGCATATGCTCCATCATAATTATCGCCAAAATTAAGGCCATACTGTGAATGGTAGAATAATCCGAAATTATCAGTCACATTATACTTAACTCCAAGACCTAATGGGATATGAAGATTAGACTCATCTTCTCCTCTATCCGCAAATCCTGCATTATTATCTTTTGCACTATAGTTAATGTACCCTAATGCTGCTGATACGAAAGGCGTAAATTTCTTGCCTTTAAGAATCTTATAATGTGCTCCTAAGTTAAGTTGTGTCACATCAGAAAGGAACTGGTCAAGATTAGTCTTTCCAGGATCTGGAGACAAATCAATTCCATGACGACCTCTTGTACCCGCAAGTACAAGATCAAAAGAAGGCGTGAGGTATCTGGATACTCTGGCTCCTATGTGGCCTTGAAAAGGAGATCCGAATATCATGTTACTACCTATGTCGCCGTTGTATTCCATCTTACCACCGCTTAACATGACACCCCACTTACTATTTTCCGTTTGTGCATTTAGAGATATACCGAATCCCATAATCGCAAGGAAACAAATAAGTAATCGTTTATTCATTGTAAAAGTTTTTTTGATTTGCTGTAAAAGTATCAAAATCGGTCAATATAATGTAGTATAGCTTCCTTAATAAGCTTAAATTTTATATATAAGTTTGATAGATATACAGTTTTTTACTTTATCCGATGATTTTTTGACCTATATATTAATATATGCATTATAGATTATGAGTAATAACAACATAGTAGCGTTAACATTTCTGGTCTTAGCTGTGGTATTTATGGTATCACTTTTCATAGCCTTATTTAAGGTTATAGGCATGAAAAAGATTAAAGACAACTTTAGCGGTGTGCAGGTATTGAAGGCTTTTTGGATCCCGATCGCTACCTTCTTAGCCTTGATGATATTTGTTTTGGTTGTATTGCCTCGGATGGGATGATATCCGCTCTGATAGACTTAAGCTTTCTTCCCAAATGTCTTTACATACTCAGGCACACTCAGAAGTAAACAAATGGCGCCGTAGGTGCCAAACCTTTGCAGCCCAGAACGTAAGTTCTGGGTAAAAGAAATAGTGGGGATGCAATTTGGCAAGACAGAATGGTGGTGCAAACCAACAAGATGACAATTGTCATCTTGTAATGATGGAACTCCGATAACGTTCGGAGGTGGGCGAGCTGACCAAAAATTATGACAAATTGGGGTAGATGCGTTACCCCGTTATTTGACAAAGTCAGTCAATTATCGGGAATAGTAAATAACAATTATTAATATAAGTAATTGAATTTATAGGAGTTATAGTGTATCTGAACATCCCTACTCATCATTAGCTTTTTCAAAATCTCTGATAGTGCCTCTGACTCTTGATTTGTATTAGGGATATATAGATTGGATTACTTCTAAACTTCCCTGCATAAATGCTTAATCGTTAAAAGAGTTTATCGCAATCTTAGCATACTACAATTAGACTATCACTTTATCCTAATACTCAGTATTACTTGTCTGCTCTGCCAACTCAGGTTTATAAAATTCAGCTAACGCCTTGGTCGCTTTGGCCAATATGATTGTATCTAATCCTACACCTATCATCTGTGCCCCCTTAGCAGAATAATCTGCAATGAGCTCCTTAGAGGAAGTCAATACTCCTGGCTTTTTGCCAGCCGCAATAATTTTACTGAGACAATTATCTACTGCGCTTACCACATCAGGATGACCTGGCTGACCGATATAACCCATAGAGGCAGCAAGATCAGCTGGACCTAAGAATATGACATCTACACCCTCGACTTGTAATATATCATCGAGAGCCTCTACACCTGCTACAGACTCTATCTGAGCAATGATACACATCTCATTATTGGCTTTGTGGAAATAGTCATCTACTCTATTCCACTGAGCAGCTCTTGCCAATGCAGTACCTACGCCTCTTATGCCTTCAGGAGGATACTTGACCGCTTGTACAATGTACTCCGCTGTCTTTTTATCTTCTATCATAGGTATTATAAATGACTGGACACCTGCATCCATAAGCGTTTTCATATACACATGATCCGCAGATGGAATTCTCAATATCGGTGTGGTATCATACCTAGACATGGCTTGCAATTGGATGACTATCTGACTGATATTAAAGGGGCCATGCTCTGCATCTATCAGTACCCAATCGAAGCCTGCCCCTGCTAATATCTCTGCAGCATAAGAATGCGGTATGCCATTCCAGATTCCATATTGTTTCTTTCCAGAGTGTATGGCAGCTTTGAATTTATTAGTTATTGACATCTTCGGATATTATTTAAAATAGATAGAAATCGAACCCATCACATCGTAATCTACTGTAAATGTATCTCCCGCTCGTACATCCACAGGTCTTGTAAAACTTCCAGCTAAAATAATCTGACCTGGCTCTAACGGTATACCATGTGTTGCATATTTCTTTGCTAACCAAGCGATACCCTTAGCAGGATGATTAAGCACAGCACCAGATACGCCACTCTCTTCTATTACTCCATTACGATACATCATCGCAGCGACCCATCGGAGATCTATCGCATCAGGTCTCATCGGTAAGCCGCCTAATATGATACCCGCATTAGCAGCATTATCAGAGATGGTATCTCTAACGGTACGCTTATACCCTGTCTCGGGATGGACTCTATATGATCGTGCTGCTATTAGCTCTAATGCTGGTACAACATAGTCTGTGGCATTAAGAACATCTAATATAGTGACTTGCTCCCCTTCGATTTTTTCTTTTAATATAAATGCTAACTCTACCTCAATCTTCGGGTCGAGAAAACGAGCAGCTTCTATCTCTGTCCCTTCCTCGAATACCATATCATCTAACAATGCGCCAAAATCTGGCTCATCTATACTCATGACTTTCTGCATCGCCTTAGAGGTCAGTCCTATCTTATGACCTACGACTTTCCTTCCCTCAGATTTCTTAATATCTATCCAAGCAGATTGTATATTATAAGCGTCTGCGACATCCATGTCAGGATGAGCTATCGTAGTCGCCTCGACTTGTTGTATATTCTTCTCTGCTGAATGTAATCTATGTGCCTCTTTAGATATTTGGTCTTGTGATAACATATATGTTATATTTTGCCCGACGTATAATTATGCAACGTAAATTTAAATAAAGCTAGCTCTATATTGTTTAGGTGAGAGCTTATATTGTAATTTAAAATGTTTTGAAAAGTAACTGGGATCAGAATATCCTAATTGGGAACTAATTTCTTTCAGACTCATACCACTATACTGTAACATTCGCTTAGCTTCATCCATAGACCTATTCACAAGTAATTTTTTGGGAGATTGACCAGTATACTTTTTTGTCAATCGTCTTAACTTTCGGAGATCTATATCCAACTTACAAATGTAGAAATCTAAATCATGCCTCTCTGAGTAATTGTCATTGACAAGAATTAAGTATGACATCAGCAGTCGCTTATCATTGTCGTTATCAGGAGTATTGATTCTGATCTGACTCTGTATCTCTCCGATTAACTTAATCATCAGAGAGAGAAAGACATATCTTAAGGTTTCACTTATTTCATTGAATCTGCTAGTATGTAAATATTCATGTTCCATAGCTTGCAGAAGCCTATTATACTGTATCGTATCTTCTGTAGATATCTCAATAGAATTAATATTCCATAGATTACTGAAGAGCATAGAAATATTAGAACTAATGCCGCTTCCAGAAACTGTAGGTAATATTTCATTACTAAATCTGATGAGGTATCCTTCTAAGTTTCTTCCGATTATAAAATCATGTACTTGGCCTTGGGCAATAAGATAAAAGTGATTTTCTCGCAACTCAATTGTCTCATTATCTATTTTTTGTTTCCCTTCACCTTTAATGACATAGAGTATCTCTTGCCACTCATGACGGTGAGGTTTCTCATCCAACTTATGCCTATCGATATAAGACTTAAGAGGTCTGATCAGGAAGTATGGTTCTGTAGGTTTATACTTCTCTGAAGATGCCGATTCCTTATTCGCTTTTTTATACATGATTATTAGCACATAAGTACAATTAATATTGTGAAAGTCCTATTATATTTACCATTCATGATTTGCGATTCCAATCACAGATTCATTTGCTGTGAAAATTGAAGGCAGCCTGTAAGCTATGACACAGTGTACGAGAATCTAAATAATAAAGTCAAAAAAATAAGATGTTAGCTAAAAACGAGAAAGTACTACAGAAGGAACTGAAGAAGCTTAAGCGCTTTGGAATAAAGAATATTATAAATGGTAAAGAGGTAGATTCTGCTTCTAAGAAAACTTTTCAGACGCATTCTCCTGTGAATGGTGAACTTATAGCAGAAGTTGCTTCTGGTAGTGCTAAAGATATAGACAAAGCTGCGAAAGCAGCTACTAAAGCATTCAAGGAGTGGAGAAATGTCGATCACAGAGAAAGAAAAAATATACTCTATAAGATTGCAGCTAACATAGAAAAGTATGCAGAAGAAATTGCAACATTAGAGTCATACGATACGGGACAGCCGATAAGATTCACTAAGAAAGCCGCAATACGTGGTGCTGCTAACTTCAGATACTTTGCAGATAAGACAATAGATGCACCTAACGGACTATCTACACCCGATACCCAACATGTCAACTTTTCTATCAAGCAACCCATCGGGCCTGTGGGGATTATTACGCCTTGGAATGCGCCATTCATGCTAAGTACATGGAAGATCGCTCCTGCCCTTGCTGCAGGATGTACGGTGGTGCATAAGCCTGCAGAATTTAGCCCAGTGACTGCAGATATATTATGCAAGGCAGCAACTGAGGCAGGCTTACCAGCAGGTGTATGGAATACGGTGCATGGCATGGGAGAGACAGCTGGCAAGTCGCTTACAGAGCATGATGACATTAAGGCTATTTCATTCGTAGGAGAGACGACCACTGGATCACATATCATGAGACAAGGGGCTGACACGCTTAAGCGAGTCCACTTCGAGTTAGGTGGTAAGAACCCAGTCATCGTTTTTGATGATGCCAATTTAGATAGAGCACTGGATGCCGTAATATTCATGAAATACAGTCTTAACGGTGAGAGATGTACGTCATCTTCGAGATTAATCTTACACGAAAGCGTCTATGATAAGTTTGTCAAAAAATTAACTACGAGAGTCAAAAATATAAAAGTTGGGAATCCATTAGATCCTAAAACCGAAATCGGGCCACTCATTCACCCATCGCATCAAGAAAAAGTATTAAGCTACGCGAAGCTGGCAGCCAGTGAAGGTGCTACCATATTAGCAGGAGGCACAGCACCAAAAGGCAAATTAGCAAAAGGCTGCTACGTCAAACCAACGCTTGTAGAAGGCGTCACCACAAAAATGAGAATCGGACATGAAGAAGTCTTCGGACCATTCTTATCTATCATGAAGTTTAAGACTGAAGCGCAAGCGATCAGAATAGCTAATTCTGTAAGATACGGTCTCACAGCCTACATCTGGACTAAAGACACTGGTAGGGCACACAGAATGGCAAGAGATGTAGAAGCTGGAATGGTATGGGTTAATTCGCAGAATGTCAGGCACCTACCCACTCCATTTGGCGGTGTGAAGTATAGCGGTATCGGTAGAGATGGTGGTGAGTATAGTTTTGATTTCTACATGGAGACAAAGAATATTTGTATTGCTTATGATACGCATTCTATTCCTCAGTTGGGAAAGTGATTAGTTAATAGTGATTAGTTAATAGTTTAGAATGATTAGTATTTGCATTGGGCATCTGTTTTTGTATTATTAATTAAATATTTAGATTCATGAAAAAGGACGGGCCGCTTAAGACTAAATCATATCTGCTTGCGATTAAGATAGTTGAATTGTATAAATATTTAACTGTAGTAAAGAAGGAATTCATACTTAGTAAGCAGATACTTCGAAGTGGTACTAATCCGGGAGCAATGGTCAGAGAAGCGAATAATGCTGAAAGTAAAGCTGACTTTATTCATAAACTTAAGATTGGGCAAAAGGAAGTCGGTGAGACACAATATTGGATTGAACTATTAAGGGACACTTCATATATTTCAGAAAATCAATACACTGAAATAAATAGCTTAACAGTAGAAGTTATGAAAATGATAAGAAGTTCTATTCTGACAATTAAAAATGGTCCAAGACCCAATTAGAATATTTATAAAAGCAATAAAAACTAATAAATCATAACTCAATACAAGTCACTCATAACTAATAACTAATAACTAATAACTAATAACTCATATCTCATATCTCAATACTCAATACGCAAAGAAAAAAAACATGGGCTTAATAAAAAACAACTTCGAACTTCCATTCAATATAATCAGATGCAGTCACGTCGAATGTGGAGTCAAAGATCTCGATGCATCACGCAAGTTCTATGTAGATATTATGGGAATGATAGAGACAGAGAGAACTTCAGATACACTCTATCTAAGATGTCTCGAAGAAAAAAACCATCACAGCTATGTCTTAAAGCAAAGCGATACAGCAGAAGTTTTTGCTTTAGGATTCAAGGTAGCATTTGACAAAGACCTGGATGCTTTGGAGTTGCACTTTAAGAATTTGGGGCTACCGACAGCGTGGGTAGACAAGCATGCAGAAGAGAGAACATTGGCTGTACGTACTCCCCTCGGTATGCCATTAGAATTCCATGCTCGGCAGACGCGAGTACCGACTCTAATGCGAGAATTTTCTAAGTACAAAGGACTATCACCACTCCGATTTGATCATATCAATTGCTTCACACCTAACTGCCAGAATACATATGAATTTTTCGTCAGCCAGTTAGGATTTAGACTAACAGAATATACACTCACTGACAAAGGAGATATGTGGGCAGCTTGGACACATCGAAAAGGAAATGTCCATGACATGGCGATGACTAACGGCAAAGGCCCACGCCTACACCACACTGGCATCTGGACGGCCAGCATCAATAATATCATACACTTACTCGATGTCATGGCATCAGAAGGTTATGTAGAAAATATCGAAAGAGGACCTGGTAGACATGGTATCTCTAATGCTTTCTTCCTTTATATCTTAGATCCAGATGGGCATAGACTGGAGCCATTTACAAGTGACTATCTGACTGTCGATCCTGATTGGGAACCAATGGCCTGGGATCTTAAGGACCCCCGTCGACAAACGCTGTGGGGAGCACCGGCCCCTAAATCATGGTTTGAGCATGGGACACATTTTCATGGTACAGAGGTTAGAGAATCTGATATAGATTCTGATCCTATTGGAATGGGGTATGAAGATGCAGTGTAGTTACTAGTTTTATAGATACTAATTACTAGTTGATAGATGTCAGTCCCTGATAGAGTTTCACCGTTTTTTGTTAACATATACAATGAAAAAAGAAAGTCCTTTACTTAATAAAAGTTTCGATCTTAGTGTACTAATTGTAATGCTTTGTCGAAAAGTAAATCTCGATAAAAAAGAGTTTGTTCTCAGCAAGCAATTAATAAGATCAGGAACAAGTCCAGGAGCTATGATACGAGAAGCTCAGAAAGCCGAAAGCAAGGCTGACTTTATACATAAATTAAAAATTGCAGAAAAAGAAGCTGCCGAAACTCAGTACTGGTTAGAGCTAATGTTTAAGACAGAAATAATTTCAATAGAGGACTTTACACCAGTAAACAATTTAACGACAGAAGTTTCAAAAATGCTATCAAGTGCTATTGTAACTTTGAAAAAGAAATAATTGCCTAAATAATTACATAAAAATTGTCAACTTACAACCCTAACTCGTAACTGATAATTAGTAACTAGTAACTAAACAACATGCCTCACATAACATTAGAATGCAGTGCCAACGTCAAGATGGATTTTCAATCTTTCTTTAAGGATCTATCAACAGAAATCGTAGCAACAAAAGAAGCGGCGAAGCTGGGCATCAAATGTCGAGTTGTCAAAAGTGAAGAATACTATATCATAGATGGTGATGAGAATTATAAGATGGTGAATTTATTATTTCGACTGAGGGAGGGTCGGAGTGAAGAGGTGCTCAAGACTTTTTCTATGATCGGAATGAATCTCTTGGAGAAGTATCTACAAAAAGATATCATTGCAAAGAAAATAATCCTTTCTACAGAAATCAAAGAACTCATAAAGGGTAGAGATATCACTAAAAACTCTGTTAGGTAAAAGTCAAATTCGATAAGAAAGTTTGAATAAGAAAAAATTAGATAATCCGAATTTAAAAATAAGAATAAATGAAATTTTCCACTTATAAAGTAAAAGCTACTGGACTTACTTCTTATGGATCTATCAAAGAAGAAGATGGTATAATTACAATCTCAGATATCGGCAAATCACATGGCGGAGATCTTAGAGAATGGATAGAAGAAGATTCTATAGATGAACTAAAAAACATCGCTGAGAAAGCGTCACATCTCTATCATGAAAATGAGATCGAATATATGGTGCCAATTCAATCAGGAGAAAAAATAGTGTGTATAGGTGTCAACTATGCAAAGCGTAATGCAGAATATAAGGACAACTCAGATGCACCCAAATATCCAAGTGTCTTCTTGAGATATTTAGACTCATTCACAGGGCATAAGGAGAATATGGTGAGGCCACCTGAGTCCGACAAGCTGGATTATGAAGGTGAGATTGTCATCATCATAGGGAAAGGTGGAAGACGTATTCCTATCGAGCAAGCTCATGATCATATCGCAGGATTGACATTAATGAATGAAGGTACATTGAGAGACTGGGTCAGACATGCAAAGTTTAATGTGACACAAGGAAAGAATTTTGAAAAATCCGGGATTATCGGCCCTTGGGTGATGACAGCTGATGAAGTAACGGATTACAAAAACCTAAGCATACAGACTCGTGTCAATGGAGAAATCAGACAAGATGACAATACCTCTAATCTGATGTTTCCGTTTGATTACATCATATCATACTTGAGCAAATTCATGACTCTCAAGCCTGGAGATATGATCTCTACAGGTACGCCAAATGGTGCTGGCGCAAGATTCGACCCACCCATATATCTGAAGCCAGGCGATACAGTGGAAGTAGAGGCTGCTGGAGTAGGTACCCTTAAGAACGGAGTAATAGATGAAGTTCTTTAACTCATCCCAATTAATCAATGATATCCTTACATTGATAGATTATCAAAATTTACAAACTCCTAATTATATTATTTTAGATTATGAAAATATTAAAAATTGAGTTTGTGATTTTTCTCATGCTGCTTATGGTAACTTTAGCATATAGCTATTTTCATAATGAGAAAGAGGACATTGCTTATAATGAATCAGAAAATCCACAACTCGTCGTACTCGGTATCGCCCAAGATGCCGGATATCCTCAGATCAACTGTAAAAAAACTTGCTGTCATAATCTATGGGATGATGTAGGCAAAAGAAAATTAGTGTCATGCATAGGCGTCAAAGATCCTGCAACTAAGAAAGCCTGGCTAATAGATGCTACTCCTGACATTAAAGACCAACTCAATACTCTACTCAAAGACGATTATACTCTGGAAGGCATATTCCTGACACATGCTCATATGGGTCATTATACTGGACTGATGGAACTGGGGAGAGAAGCAATGGGCGCTAACTCGATTCCTGTATACGTGATGCCCAAAATGAAAACTTACTTAGAAACTAACGGACCTTGGAGTCAATTAGTGAAGCTAAAAAACATCATTCTCATCCCTATATCTGATAAGCAAGAAATAGTGCTTGCCGAAGATTTAAAAATAATTCCATTCATCGTACCGCATCGGGACGAATTCTCTGAGACCGTCGGTTACAAGATCACATCATCGGATAAGTCAAGTCTATTCATACCTGACATAGACAAGTGGAATAAATGGGATCGTGATGTCAAAGAAGAAATTACAAAAGTAGATTATGCCTTACTCGATGGTACATTCTATAGAAATGGTGAGATATGGGGTCGCGACATAAGTGAGATACCGCATCCATTTATAGAAGAAAGTATGGCTATATTTGATAAGTTAGATAGCGAGCAAAGAGAAAAAATAATCTTCATACATCTTAATCATACTAATCCCTTATTAGACCGTAATTCTCAAGAAAGTAAAGACTTCAAAAATAAATCATATCAGGTGGCACAAGAAGGTCAAATTATCGACCTTTGACAGATGTTATCGAGAGAAGAAAAAAGAAAATACAGATCTGATCTATTCAGGCATTTAGATGGAATTGCTGTAGCACCATCATGTTATGCATTACATAAGAAAGGCGTACTCACATTTCTATTGGAAAATGAGAATGTCAAACTTGATGAAGTAACACAGAAGTTTTCTGCTAACGAAGGATACCTCAATGTAGCTCTCAGGATATTAGCCTCTCAAGGTTGGTTGACACAGCATATAGATAATAGTAATGATACCATAAGCTATTCTACTAATGAGAAATCCAAAGAAGCATTCGGCTTAGCACATCTATATGAAGAAGTCGATTACTTACTTAAGTTCTCAGGCCAATTTTCTAAGAGAAAATTCCAGTTAGAACCATTCCTTATCTTAGAAAAGATAATGAAAAACTATAGAGATTCTTATGGACTTAGAAATATAGATTCGGGTTCTGTAGCTCACCAGGTACTTAAGCATATAGAAGGTATTATTGTAGGACCTACTGTCGTACAGTTAGGCATGAGTGGCATGTTCCATAATTATTTTATGGAAACCTCATTCAGCGCTGACGAATTCCATAGTGATGCTAATAGCTTCGAGAGGTTATTAGATTTCTTTGTTTGGCTGGGTTGGTTTCAGAAAATAGGTAAGAATTATTCATTTACAGATAAGGGATTCTTTTTCGCGAAGCGTGCCTCCGCATATGGAGTAACGGTTTCTTACATACCTACTTTTAGAAATCTTGACGAATTGCTATTTGGTCATCCTGGTATCTTGCGAGAAACTAATGAAGGTGAAGACGAGAAACATGTTGATAGAGAAATGAATGTATGGGGAAGTGGTGGTGCACATGCCGCCTACTTTAAGAAAATGGATGAGGTCATCATTGATTTATTTAATAAGCCGATAGAAGAACAACCAAAAGGGATTCTCGATATGGGCTGTGGAAATGGTGCATTTCTCATACATGCATTTGATACCATAGCCACACGTACATTACGTGGTCAGATGCTGGACGAACACCCTCTTTTCTTAGTAGGAGCTGATTATAATAATGCAGCACTAAGAGTCAGTAGAGCCAATCTTATACAAGCCAATGTCTGGGCTAAGCTTATGTGGGGTGACATCGGAAATCCCAAAAAACTATCTGACGACCTCAGAGAAAATTACAATATTGAATTAGGCGAATTACTAAATGTCAGAACATTCTTGGATCACAATAGAATATGGTCCGAGCCTAAAAACAATTCTACAGATAGAAAAAGTAGTTCTACTGGCGCATTCTCCTATAGAGGAGTAAGAATAGATAATAATGCGGTGGAAGAAAATCTCAAAGAGCACTTCAGCAAGTGGATGCCTTATGTACATAAACATGGATTGTTGCTCATAGAATTACATACCGTAGATCCAGCATTAGTCGCTAAGAACATAGGTAGAACAGCAGCGACTGCTTATGATGGCACACATGGATTTTCTGATCAGTACATTGTAGAATTGGATGTGTTCAAATCGGTGGCAGAGGAAGCAGGTCTGGAGTCCATTGAGAAGTTTGCAACAAGATTTCCAGATTCTGATTTAGCGACAGTTAGTATTAATTTGCTGCGAGGAGGAGGGTAGGAATAATTAATATTAATTCCGAAAAAGCTACCTTTCTTACATAAATTCCTACCGCTCCTACATTTTGGAGTAACAAAAAGTCATATAACGGTACATTTCTATAAAACCATTAGTTATGACTAAAACCAACCTTTTATTAGTGCTGATCAGCTCAGCAATGACCTTAACCATCACTTCTCATTTTGGACAAAATAATGCTTTGCATTTTGATGGTATCGATGATTATGTAGATTGCCCAGCACCTATTACAGGTGATGGAGATTTTACTTTCGAAGCTCAAATACAATATGAACCAGCAAATGGGTTCAAAAGATTAGTATCAATGAATGGCTCAGGCACTCGTTTTGAAATAGGTATTGATAATGGGAACTTAGCTTATTTTGTTTTTCCAAATACTGCTAATACGGTAGCGCATACAATTACAAGTATAGAATTAGATGAATCAGTCTGCCATCATGTTGCGGCAGTTAAATTAGAAACCTCTCTCCTACTCTATCTTGATGGACAGCTAGAAGAGACAGTGAATAATCATTTTGATAATAGCTTCAACCTTGGAAACAATATGAGATTAGGTAGATGGGGCACCTCTGCTAGTGAATATTGGCAAGGACAAATTGATGAGGTAAGAGTTTGGGATGTGGCTCGTACAGCAGATGAACTATTAAGCAATAAAGACATTGAGCTAACTAATTTATCTTCCAGCCTAAAGCTTTATTACAATTTCAATCAAGGTTCAGAAGGTAATGACAATAACGGTGTAATCCACTCCATCGATCAGACCAATAGTGGATTTAATGGTACTCTAATTGACTTTGGCCTTTGTGGTATGAGTTCTAATTGGATAGAGTCATGCGTTAACTCTACAATGCCATGTCCACCTACGACTTGTGACACGCCACAACATACTTTTGAAGATAATGCTTTAGGAATTTTACTCAATCAAATTCCATCTAGTGCTCCGATTTGGTATAATCCGATTGGAATAGCAAGAGTAGTTGAAGAGGGATGCATTGAATCCAATAGTGTCAGTTTGATTTCGCCATCGAGAGGATTTCAATTTAATGTACTTGCCTATAACGCTGGAAGTTTCTTCAGCACACCTATTATTTTATTTGCAAATGGCAGTTCATACTCCATTTCATTATGTGCGAAAGTTGAATCTTCAAATGCACAAGGGCAAGTTATCTGCGGATTTTATGACGCGACTAATACAACCTTTACAGAAATCGGGAGAACATCACTTATTACAGATGCTGATGGATGGCAAACTTTGAATATCCCTGTTTGGCAATCTAATATGGATTATAGTGGAATAGATATTATAATCGAAGGTAGTTTCATAAGTGGCGGCAATCCTGACGAACCAATTACCATGCTGGTAGATGATTTTTGTTTTTTAGAATCTTCTACTGCTAGTTGTATGGCTGATTTCAGTTTTATTAAAAATACATGTAGAGAGTATTGTTTTACTGATGAATCTTGTGGCTCCATCGATTCCTTTCAATTCGAAATTGATGGCATAGTGCAATCAGGATTTAGTGATGGCGACTGTTATAACTTTCCTACAGACGGTACTTACAATGTATGCTTAACAGTTGTCAGTGCTAATTGCACAGATACCTATTGTGAGTCAATTAATGTCGACCTAACTTTTGATGCACCAACTATTAGTTGCCCTACAGTTCCACCAGTCGTTACAGACCCTAATTCATGTGAAGCTTTAGTCTCAGTCAATGCTCCTGTCTTTATAGTTGATTCTTGTTCTATTAACAATTCCATAAACTGTGTGAGGAATGATGGTCCAATCACAGTTAACGATCCTTTCCCTGTAGGCATGACAACTGTAACTTGTACGGTAACAGATGAAAGTGGAACTTCGGCAAGTTGTAGTTACATTGTAGAAGTCAAAGATGAGACCGATCCGATTATAACAAATTGTCCAAGCTTAATTACACTTGTTACGGATCTGGGTAGTTGCACAAGTACGCAACAAGGTTTAGGACAATTTAATGCCACTGATAATTGCATCAGCTTGGGAGTCTCTTGCTCACGGTCTGACATAGGTGGTAGTTCTGGACCTTGGCCTTTAGGGCAAACGCAGGTAGAATGTGTTGTTATTGATTTAGCTAACAATTCAGCTTCATGCAATTATACGGTTGAGGTGGTTGACAATGAACCACCGATAATAGTTTGTCCTGCAGATATAACAGTTGCAACTACTGATCCATTTGGAACTACCATTACTTGGCCTCAGATCATAACCACTGATAATTGTGCTGTTGCTAGTCATAGTTGTTCAGTACCAACAGATTTCCAATTCCCATGTGGAAATACCGTCGTAAACTGTTCCGCCACTGATGATGCCATGTTATCCTCCGAATGTAGCTTTAACGTCTTTGTCAATTGCAATCCAGTATGTTGTAATACATATGAAGAGTTTTGTTCTAATTGGGATGCAGGATATGAAGTGTTCAGAGAAAATTGTGAACTTCAAATTCAGCTTAATGACATAGCTGAATGTCAAATGGTAGAATTTGAATCCAATGGAGTGTCACTCGGTACTATCAACTATCCTAAAGATTGTTTTAACTACGACTTTGGCACATCTGGTACCTATCCTATCAAGATTATATTTAGCGAAATTCAAAATGGAAACATTTGCTTTTCCAAAGAAGAAGATATAGAAGTTTGCTTAGAGTGTGTTTGCGATCAAGAACAATTTGTACTAGACTGGGAGTACTACCCTGGTAGTAACCTCCATTATGGAGATGGGGTTAAGAACACGGCCATTACTTTTGGAGCGGGAAGATTATTTGCTACTGGTGGACAAATTGACGGTGACTTAAATAATATTAATCCTGGTAGTAGTGATATTTATATTGCAGAATTAGATCCAATTACAGGATTACCTATAAAAGAAAGTGGAGGGAATGATAAAGTGATGAATATGTATGGATCTGAGATAGGTCACGGTTCTCATATAGCATATAGGCAGCAACAAAATGATTTGATCGTTGCCGGATTATACGATAGTCCTACTTTAATTTCTACCGATGGAGTTAGTCTACCTTTTAGTAATGTGATTGGCACACGTAACAATGGATTTATAGTTACAGTCGATCCTGGATCTTTAAACTCAGATCCATTCGCTATAAACAATGCTATCGATATTAAAGGTACTCACAAAGTATATCTTCAAGATGTAACGGTTGATGACATAGGCAATATTTATGCTTGTGGACATGGTCGTGGAAAAGTTGAAATAATTGATGCCAGTGGCGTATCAACTACAATGATTTCAGTTGCTAATTCTGCTTTCGGATTTGTTTTCTATTTAGATCCTTCAGGGAATTATATAAACCATATGGTATATGAAGATTTGCAAGATGGTATCAATGATACAAATCTAACACCTCGTGCAATTGCGATAGATCAGGCCAATAATCATATTTATCTTACTGGAGAAATTGGAAATAATAGCGATGGAACATTTGGTCAATATACTTTTATTAATGGCGAATGTGGTACAGTAAACTCTACTAATTTAGATAAAAGGTACAATGGCTTTATCTTAAGAATGGGTATGAATTTAGTTGAGAATTGGGTGCTGACATCTAAAGGTGAAACACATTTTAAAGGCAATGCCATAGCTTTGAAAAATGATTATCTATATGTCGGCGGAAGAAGTGATAACTTAGATAATAATTTCAGTGGTTTCCTAACACATTTTGATATTAGTGGCGTAATGCCAATTTTAGATCCTCAGGATCATCATCATAATGGATATGAAGTAGAAGAGATTGTTATTGACGATTTGGATAATGTAATTGTTACTGGTTGGGGAGGACTACCTTCTAATTTTGATATTCTTAATCCATCATCAACCGACTATATGGTGAGTCAATTAGAAATGTCAAATAGAAATGGTGTACTTATAAAATATGATAAAGATCTCAATATAATTGATGGATTCAATTCTGGATCCAGCCAAGATGTTAGATATGGATTAGCCGTGAGTGACGAACGAATTGTTATCTCTGGCAATTCAGAAAAATTACCTTTCTATCCTGGTCTGACTAATATGGCAGCCAATATTATTAATCCTTCAACACCTTCTGCACATTATTTTAATGCATTCAAATGTATATGTCCTGGGTCATCCACCAATTGTTGTGCAGGGCTCACAGCTTCTGTAAAAGATGTGACAAATGCAGGTGATGAATTTTGTTGCTATGAATTAGATTTCAATAATACGACCACACTTAAAATTGATAGGATAGAATTGTCATTGAATACACCGAATTGGTACTTTAATGGTTTTAATGTCTTGGCGAATGGTTATACAGCTTCACCTCAAGTCAATAAGCTTATATTGACACCAATTACCGGTCAGTTAGGCACAGGGAATATCAATGGTGTTATAGAATTCTGTATTGTTGCTACTGACCCATCAGCTGCCAATAACCAAGATTTGAAAATTGAATATTTTGAATCTACAAAACAAGGTAATAGTAACTTAGCCTGTGAAGAAAGGTTGATCCTCGAATGCTCGGTTCCACCATGTATTACAGATTGTGTTGCAATTTCTAATCTAAATATAACTTGTAATGCTACCGATGATACTAAGTATGATATCACTTTTGATATCACAAACAATAGCCCTTTCCAAGTAAGCCAACTTAACCTTCAGATCATTAGTCCTAATGGAAGCGTAGCTGTCCCAAATGGTCCATTCCAAAACCAAATAACAATTCAGATTCCTGGTGCTCCTCTTACTGCAGGAGCTGGTGCTACAGGTATCCAAATGGAACTTGAGTTATTTCAAGCAGCATTGGGGCCAGTTAATATTGACTTTCAATTAGGCTTTCTAAATAATACAATGACCCAAGCATGTCAAAATTGCAACCTTTATAATTTTCAAGTTGAGCCATGCTGTTTGCCTTGCAATAATCTCACATCTCAGCTTCTTGTTGATAATCCTGATCCAACTTGCCTCACTGACAATTGCTATAATCTAAATTTAGAAATAGGTTGTAGCTTTAATTACTTTACGGGCATTGACCTTGTTGTCAATGATCCAAGTTTGACTTTTAATTCATTTGGAATAAACAATAGTTCAGGACTTCAGAATTGTACAGCACCCAATAGTCAGACACTATGTTTCACTAAGCCAGACAATCCGAGCAATCCAAATCATCAACCCGATCCTTTACTTCCAGGTTTATATACTAACTTAATCAGCTTTTGCTTAAATGGTCAAAATAACATCACAACTAATATAGATGTCATTTATTACACCATAGATATTGCAGGAGATAAGATTGAAGCCTGCAGAGAATCTAAGTCTATAAACTTTCAACAAAATGAACAGAGCTGCATTGAAGTTTCTAATGCACGTTTAGAATGCAACATGGAAGATGAATTAGAGTTTAATGTAGATGTTACTAATATTTCTTGCCCAAAAATTTGTGCAGATGAATTGATCATAACGGCGGCACCTCCTTTTCACAATAGTCAAATAACGCCATTAAGTATTGATCTGAGTTCTGATCCACTCTGCTTTGGAGAAAGCTTCAGTGTCGGTGCTCTAATAGATCTCGTTCCCATTGACCCATCTCTGGGACCGATTACTTTTATAATAAGTCTAAAAGATAATATAACGGGAAGTCAATGTACAACACAAAATAATCCAAACCTTAGCTTAGCTATTCCTGAATGTGGCTGCGGATGTGGGCCTACGCCATATACCAATGTTACATTGATGACAGATAAGGAGAACTACACCTTAGATTGTGCTTTGATGTCACCTACGACTTTGTTGTCGTGTCCTAATATTGATCCATTAGTTCGGATCTCAGGAAATATCAATTGTACAGGTGGATGTATGGTAAATAAGATAGATTGGGACCTTAGGAAAGATGGGATACCGTACGAAGTTAACGGTATACCTGTACTACAAAATCAGTGCAGCATCGTAGATCAAAGTAACGGCGGGTATGTTATGGATCTGAGCACGGTGTCACAATGGATGCCGGGTACATACACTATTGCGACCACAGCTTTTTGTGATCCTTTAACTAAATGTGGCTGTGCACATGAATGGATCGTACCCGAGGAATGTGGAGATTGCGATTGCTTTTCAGAATTTACAAAGACTCCAGTAATTATAGAAGATCCACTGAATACTGGTTCTTGCACCAATATATTTAGTCTAAACAATATTGGTCCATGTGATCAGGTAGAATGGCGATGGGTTGAATTTACTTTTACATCGCCACCGCCACCAGATATAATATTTGCATCTGGCCATGACTCCGTTACTTTCTTAGGTCAAGATGGCAAGACCTATTTTATAACTGCTATAGTTACACGGACATTACCTGATGGAAGCCTATGTGAACCAGAAACAACAGCTAAAGCCATTCAAGTTAATTGCGGAAGTGGAGGTAGTGGCGATCACCAATTTTATCACGATGGACTACTTCACACAACTGTCGGAGACTACACCGTAGATTCTTACCCTTCTGACCAGATCATCTATCTCAGCGAGATGAATGGACTGTCAGGACTTGATATAGAGCTGAAAGAATCTGGGGGCTACTTGTGCAACAACACCATGCCTGCGCTCAACAATATAGAAGTGGATGCCTATACAGAAAGAAAAATCTATGGGCAAGTGGATGGAGAAACAGATATGTTAGTCTCTACGAGTCATGAAGAAATTGTCATGATGAACGGAGAACGACATGTAATGTGGACACAAAATTATGAGGGAAGTTCCCTCAACGAACTAATCATCACCGATCGACAAGGGCTGGTACAATGGCGTATGGATATAGAAAACGAAGCACCTGTCTATTACCGATTCCAAAATGGAGGAACCGATTGGGATCTGCCTTCTACCAATACTGAGCATAATCATTCAAGATCAAATGATGATGAAATCATCATAATATCGCCTACTAATGAAACCATAGAGGTCGAATCCAATAGTACAATTTCAATAAGAGCTAAGGAAATTTCTGGTACTGTATCATATTATAGTCATGTCGAACAAAGATGGTCTGGAATGGATCAAGCGCAATTGAAAGAACAAGGTATCATTCTGTTTGACGATCAAGTTAGCAATCGTGTTATCGGTAATCTCATTTTTGATCCAACAGATGGTGGTCAAGTCTGTGGGATGATCAATATTCCTCAAAATGATTATGAAGGCATAGAGATCAGTTGGCCGTTCTTAGGACAGACAGATGCATACGGCATCTATCATGAAAATGAATGGTCTTGGGAAGAGCCCGATTTTCCGGAGACAGCCAGCATTACTTTTGAAGCAAAGGGTCGTCTAGGTAATCAGACAGATCTAAATCTTGGACGAATAGAAATTAAATCAATTCAAGATGGAGAATTTCTCTATTGGGATCCTCAGGATATAGAAGCCAGTGTAATGATCATAGTCTATGATGGGCCTGACAAAGCTTATATGGGCATGATGGATGTAGACAGACTGCAGATCAGTGGAGGCTTGCCTTACAAAGCTGGGAATAAAGGTAACGGATTGGATATGTCTTTTGAACATAATCTTTATTGGGTAAACCCTACAGACTTCTTTATAGATGGTGAATGGCGTACAGGTAACCAAGTGCAATTGGTTACAGAGTATCCGTGTGAGCAACTACGTATTGAATTTATTAGGTAGGAATTTTTCTAAGTCTTGTATGCTTGCTTGCCCTATGTTTTGGAGTGTATGTTTAAGCCATTTGTAAGGATTTACATTATTGGC
>Ga0209187_1001142_pt1 | contig 34013 bp, 34 predicted proteins | sample BantaG_FD_187430 | JGI IMG/M metagenome (GOLD analysis project Ga0209187, IMG submission 187430) | Marine algal microbial communities from Bantry Bay, Ireland - BantryBay_4 metaG (SPAdes) (version 2) | ecosystem: Host-associated > Algae > Red algae > Unclassified | place: Bantry Bay, Ireland...
ACTACCTACTACCAACTACCTACTACCTACTACCAACTACCAACTACCTACTACCTACTACCTACTACCTACTACCAAACCATCACGCCGATTTTTTCCGCTTAGCTATCAATTGCTCTATCGCATCAATATCATCAGACAGCTTTTTGATCTTTAAATTACTCTTGTAACCTTTGGTCCTAAAATCTGGATTTCCAAATTTCCGAACCCAGGTAACCAGCTTTCCAATCGCCATATCACTATAACCACGGGCAGCAAACCTAACCCAATGCGTTCTACATCTGATCGCATCCGGCGTACCGCTAGTAGTCGTTGCATGGTTGATATTATTAAGAGTAACTTCGTTCATATCGAATTCAGAGAAACCACCAGTAGCCATTGCTTCAACCATTTGAAACCAGTCGTTATAACTTGGAAAACTACAGTTATAAAGCTCATCTTTAATCTCTTGCATCTCCTCAACACTCATACCATTAGCACCTAAACCACTCATACCAAAACCCTGTGAATTGTATTTAGTATTTTTGTCTCCACTAACCGCCTTATTTGCAATTTTGTTTTCAGATAGCTCTATTACGTCTACTGACCCGCTGTAATCATCAAAGTAATGCATGAAAAATTCAGAATCGTTTTCCTTGTTCTTACATGGCCAATAGAATCCACGACCGCGAGTGAAAGTAGACAAATCACAGTTGCCGCCAGCCAGCTCAATCAACGACTCTTCACGATTGTAATAGTCATCAATACTAATCGGCTCTGCAATCCTGACAACGATCCTAAAACGATCTACCAAGCCCTCACCATTGTCTTTGTCTATCATGTGATTAAAGGATGTGTACACAAAAAACTCAACCTCTAGCCCTAACCAATGCTCTATCGCATCCTCAATAGTCACACCACCATCGTAGTCGATGACCAGGAACGCTACCGTTGCAATATTGGTATAAGCTCTCTGCACATGTATACGCCCATCCTCGCGCATCTTTGCAGTCATCTCGCCAGTGTCGTAATTAATCTTATAGGCACCATCATATGACTCCACATCATCAGGATCTACAAAGTCGCACGGAATAAAAAATATCCCATTATCTTTGTCTTTCAGCGTCTCAACATTGGCAGCCATATAGTCGTACAACTCCCGAAAGCCCATCTCAACTCTGTACTCATCATGTACAACATTTTGATTTCGTAGTACATGAGTATCCCAATTCGGCACCTCTCTATGCAATATTGTAAAATTCATGAAACCTCTCCCTCCTGCTGTCTCTCCACATCAAACTCCTTGATCACACCTGCACGAATCCGCTTGTATAGACCGCTATGCTCTTCGCGCAACTGCTTGAGTACTCTCATCTCAATCTTTGAGCGTTGCAGACGCTTTGCATAACTCGGCATCTTAGTTTGATCTTGATATTTGTAATTGCTCATTTTTAATTAACTCCTATAGTTGTGTAATAAGCTGTGAGGAAATTTCCTCAGTAAACTTATTTATAAGAGAAAATCAACCACGTTTAGATATGAATTAAATCGTTATAACAACCCATCCTTTGACACTTTCTCATCATCAACACCGATCTCAGCATTAAAATCATCTATAATACTTTTGAATAAATCGGGATGCTGCTCCTTCATCACCCGCCACAGATATCCACTCGCCCGCTGCTTGCGTTGTGCATAATTGCGTTTGTATTTCGTTGTCTTATCGCTCTGTATATACTGAATAATTTTTGGCATTTAATTATCTCCTATTATTTTGTAAATGCTCCCTACCACCAACCACCGCCACCGCCGCCGTCCTGGACGGCGACGATGGCAACATCACCTCATCTCATCCCCGCCAACTCATCAACACCATCAGCGAGCGATCTCGCAGCCGCAGCATCCTCATCAGCATATCGAGCTAGCTCAGCATCAATGACAGCCAGCTCACGCTCTATCTCAGCATCCGTCATATCATCACTGTTATTGCAAAGATAATCCTGCAAATTAATCAACGATTTAACCGCAGCTTTCCGCTCTTCACTATCTACTACTATTTTATTCACTACTTTTTTCACTACTTTTTTCATGTCTTATCTACTCCTATGGTTAACATGTACTCCTCAAACTCCTCATCACTCGGTATTACAAACTCATGCGATGTGCATACCCTCTCTGCATGCTTGAGCATATGCGCAGTAGTCTCTTTCGATTCGGCACCACGCTCGCTCTTATAGTCCGTTCGTAGTTTGCGATTCTTAGATGTTGGCCTCCAAAAAATCGAATTTTCATGGTGCATACTCACAGCAACATTAGCTGCCTTAGAAAAATATCGACAACCACTCTCTACGATCAATCCCGCTACGGCATCATGAAAAGCATTGCCGATGCCCATGCCTTGATACTCAGGCAATACAACCAAACGATGCCCCCGCCAACCATTTTTAATATTGCGATGGGGCATTGCGATCACTGCTAAAAAAGCAACCGCTTTACCATCCATCAGCGCAGTCCAGGCATTTGCCGATTTATTAATAGCGCTATCTAGATAATGATGTCGGCTGAAACTCGGCCAAACCGCTTGCGCATCACACGGTCGGATCTTGAGAGACAACGGTTCATGCCATCGCCGAAGGCACCTCCTTGCCGAAGCATCCAACCACTCACCCGCATCAACATCATAGATATGATCAGCTCGTAGGTACTCGCACACATCCACATGACATGTCGCTACTACTAGATTACTCAGACCAGCTCTATTAATAGAGTGACACAATGCTCGCGCCGTTTGACGATCTACCAAACTCGTAAACTCATCTATAAACTCAGAGCCGCGACTCAGAGCAACAGCAACCTCGGCACGATGACACTCACCGTTAGAAACTGTATTAAGAGTTCGACGCCATGTCGGTATAGAGCGCAATCCTGCTACTGTCAGCCAGTGCTCAGCATCCAACCCCGACTCAAACAATGTCCATATGGGCACATCACGATCCAAAACCGTCTCAACCATCCCCCACGATCTCAGAATCGTCGATTTGCCACTGCCTGAGGCTCCCACTACGATTACTACGCCCTCAGGTGGTCTTGTCGGTATCTCTATCGCAGACTCAACATGATCAGCACTGAGATCATATTTTGCGAAAATCTCAGCACCATCACCACCATCACGCCCAGGCATCTCAGTACTCAAGAGCGATCACCATCAGCAGCATCTAAACTACCCAGCTCACGCTCATACTCATCCTCGAACGCTTGCACATGCTCAGCACGTATCGACTCATAGAGAGTGTTGTATTGCGCCTCATCAGCCCGCTTGTAATGCTCAAGCATCTCCTTGTGTACTAACCGCCGCAGCTTGCTAGTCACGTTATTACGTAGATTGCCTTGCGCACTGCGAGTTGTATTATTCGTTGTCATATGATTCTCCTCTGATTGACAATAATACTTATGATGAGATTTGCAGCGCGTACTCGCATTATTACCCGCTCTCAGAACTATCTCCTATGAATAATTATCACTAATAGATACTTGACAGATTTTGTAAATATCTGTATGGGATTAATAAAAGAGCAATCAAAGACGAAGTCAGACACAGAACACACTAATAAGAGTGTCCAACAGTCAGACAGCAGCAGCAGCGACGGTCTGCATCACGTCTATTGTCTACATTTCGATCAAACAACTGTCCCAAGCGAAATCAGAGACGAGCTATTCCAGCAAATCAACGAAATTCGGGAGTACGGCACTGAGCTGCCAGGCGACACTGATCAGATAATTTTCTACATCGGAGAGACGTACCGAAAATCTGAGCGCATGCGAGAACATCGCACAGAGCCACACAACAAAAATCATAAATCTTGGGCATACAGCAGTCGCGAAATGATCCGCTGTCTCGACAGTCATAAAATAAAATGGGATTACAAAATCCTCAAATCATTTCCGAAGGGCAGCCATGTCGATGATTTCGAGCATCATTTTTTCTGTCAGTTTGCCGATCTCAATCACCCCCTAACCAATATGTCGACGACACTCGATTCACCCTCAGTACCACGCCTTGCTAAAGCCGAATCAATAGAAGAGTATCGTCAGATCAAAGACAACATCATTGAAGAGAAAAAAGCAGCAAAGAAAAGAAAGAGAACACAAAAGAGGAAACAAAAGAGAAAAATAAAAAATCGACGTGATCAAAAATTACATTGGCACGAAATACCAAATCCGAATCAAAGAGCAGAACTCAACGAAATCATCTCAGATCATATCCTTGAACTTGCATCATTAGAGACCAATCCAGTCAAGCAGCGAGACCTCATCGCAATTAGTGATCACATAGACGACCACCTATGGCTACGCCGTTGTCTGCCAGCTAATAGCATCACCGCAACTCAATTAAAAAAGTTTGTAATGGATGCTCTCAATGACGATTTAACGATAGAAAAATCATCCGACCCGACCGCTGGCATGCGCGCACATGAGCTACGAAAACATCACGGCTGTTAATAGCACTAAATATTTTCCGATATGAAAATAGCCTATAGAACATTAACCGATGTGCCGTATATTTTTACTCGATTATCACAACCATATTTTAAACCACTGATACCGTTGGTTGAGCATAGATTACGACGCAATGGCTATCCTGATATCGAATTTGTTGTATTCAACCGTAAAAACCACGCAAAAATGCAACGAATCTATATAACGGGTTGGGATGCACCACAACTAGAATACGACGCAACTAAAACTAAACCATTAAAACGCCTACATAACGGCATGAATCCTTTTCAATTGTGCAGATATTTACAACACACATATATACCGTTTATTGCACATCCCGAAATGGTTTTAGACTTTCAATCTCATGTTGAAACAGTCAGTGGCCCAAATGAAATTACAAAATATAACAACGTAGTTCTTTACAAGAAATCTATTGCGGATAGATTCATCTATCCCCCTTTAAATGCCATCACTGAATACTTAAAACACAACATTGGCACTCCACAACAGTTCCAATTGCTAAATATGCTCAGGGAAAACGCGCGGGTTGTGGAGTCAACTAGAAATGGACAAGAAATCGAAAGACGAGCTAAAACAGATACTAACGACACCCCCCCAAGCTGGAGACCAGCTACCCGCAGGGCGAAACATAGGAAAAAGAGAAGGGCTGCTACTCGATAAGATCGAGAACGACAATATCCAAATCATTGCGAAACAACTCGGATTACAGATGCCGGATCTTGTCATGTTGCAGATGGCAAACGGTGTAGATAAAAATCTTGAGCCAATAAAGGTCAGTAATCGCGAAATTCTGACCGCAGCTATAGGCTTGCAAAACTCTATTGACAAACGGTATGTCAACGATCTACAGATTGATAACACACCTCCACCGCCAGCAGTCAATATTAATTTTAAAGGGACTGATAACGACGATACCATCATCATTGAGCATGATGATGGTGATGATGATGAACCTATTGATCCTGATGATGACAGTGATTATATTGACGGTGATCAGTGATGCCTGATTTAAACGAATTAAATTTACAGTTCCCTGATAAAGCAAAATGCTTATTCGGTGATAGCCGTTACGTATGCCTATATGGAGGCCGGGCCAGCGGGAAATCTTGGGCCATAGTCAGATACCTTATTATTAAAGCGATTACTGAAAAGCATAATATTTTATGCGCTCGACAATTCCAAAACTCAATATCAGCCTCTGTATATAAGCTCATATGTGATCAAATATCTGCGATGGGTTTAAGTGCATATTTCCATATTACAAATAAAGAAATACTTTGTAAGACAACCGGCTCGGTTTTTACTTTCATTGGCATTAAGAGAGATCCTGAAAAAATAAAATCATTAGAAAACGCAACACTATGTTTTGTAGAGGAGGGTGAATCCGTCAGTTCCGAGTCTTGGCGAGTCTTAATACCGACGCTGAGAGCGGAAGGCAGTCGTATACTCATTGCTTTTAACCCTAATCAGCCAGATGATCCGACGTATAAAAAATTCGTCGTAAACCCACCAAAAAGCTGTGTAAGTGTGCTCATGACGTATCTCGATAATCCGTGGTGCAGTCAGATTATGATCGACGAAGCGGAAGAGATGCGCATTAGTGATCCTGAGATGTACTCACATGTATGGCTAGGTACATGCTTGCAGAAGAGTGACCAACAGGTTTTATGGGATCGTTGTGTAGTTGACGAATTCACTCCAAAAAACAATTGGAACGCCTCACCTTTGCATGGATTAGACTATGGATTTTCAGGCGATCCGATGGCATTTGTGCGATGTTGGATCTATGATAAAACGCTATGGATAGAAGCAGAATCCACAGGTGTACGTATTGAAAACGACGATATAGTAGATCATATACTCAACGATGTACCATCAGCAGCACAATATGAAATTCGCTGCGATAATTCCAGGCCTGAGACGACGAGTCACATTAGAAAAAATGGTTTGCCTAATGCTGTAAGCTGCACCAAAGGCGCGGATAGTATTAAAGAGGGGATAGCTTACTTAAGATCATTTAATCGCATCGTGATACATCCTCGCTGCAAATTCACGATACGCGAAGCACAGCTATATCGACACAAATTAGATCCACTCAGCGGCCAAGTCCTGCCCGCGATTATCGACAAACACAACAATTCTTGGGATGCCGTGAGGTACGCCATACAGACCACCATGCCCACGAAATCCAACCATAGCACTATCACTACTACTAACAGCAATCGACAGCCACCACGGCTGCCTCGCTGATTATTTGCCCAAATCCATGCGCATCTGTAGCACTCTGATGTGTGCATCGGGATCACTATTATACTCATCGAATATTCGAGTTATCACAGTATCATCTAATACGTGCCGCCGTTTTATCTCCGTTCTGTATTTGATGAGAGCATTGGTTTCGCTCGGATCGCCATCACTATTATCTTGTACATTAGCTGCAAGATCATCATACATCACTGCTAGTAACAGATCCGGAATAGTGCGTACATCAATCTTCTCATCATCATCATGATCAAGATTTGCAAATATCTCATAATCATCTAATATCTTTTGCTTTTCAGCCGCCGTCATTGGGGTGCTCATAGCTTTACCATCTCATTAACATTACGTTCTATTTGGTAGAACGAGTATCGTCGAATCAACGTCATATCATTGTATGTCCAAACACCATCCGATAACTCAATATGACCGCCGCTGATTGATTTGGGACAAATAATTAGTGCAGTCTCATATTGCTGTATGCAGTCTCTTAGCTGATCTTGAGACAAGTGTGGGACTTGTGTTAATTTTATTTTGTTGCCATCAACCCAAATAGTGTTGCGGTTGAATACCAGGTTATAACAGCATTTTAATTTATAGATAATGTTGTTCATGTTTTATCTCCACACCCAGGCCATAAAATTATCTGTCATCATTTTTTACTCCCTTTGTTAGAGAGTATTTAGTGGCCACAAAAAAAGGGATCATCGGCGAGTATCCGATGATCCCTAAACACTGCACTGCACTCGATACTACGTTGCTACTGTTGAGTGTCATCTTTATACCCGATTACTGATAAATATCAGTTAACGCAATTGAGACGGGTATACAGATGACACTAAACAGCAAAAACTTTCAGACCAAAGATGCAACACAAGCAAACATCCTTCTAGATTATTACTTGGGCTGTCAGAAAACTCATCTCGTTAAAATGCTGGACGGTCTGTGGGAAAACCAATCGGGCAAGCGTGAGGAGTGGCGAGAGAAGGGCATTGTCCCCCGCACACGCAACATTACTAAATCAATCATAGACAAATCAGGATTGCTCTTTAATGATCGTCCGACGTTAATGGTGCGCACTGGTGAGACTACTGTGCAAGTCGATCCTACTCTTAATCAATTGCTAGAGTCATCATCATGGCTTGAATTTTTTCAAACCGTTGACGCCTTTACACGACTATTAAAATCAACTGTAGTGCTCACACAACGATACATACCTAACGAAACTACTACGGTGGGTGGAGAGTATCGCTATAACGCGTTCAATGGTGAAGGCCTTAGGCTGTTATGCATGCACCCAGGTAATTGTGTCATTGAGACAGATCCGCTTGATAACGTCATCGAATTTGCATATCTCATAGACGTACCCGATGAGTTGAAAGATCCACACAATAAAGATGCGTGGGCATATCGGCATATGACAGCATCTACTATCACAGATGTTTTAGTGCAGCAGACTCATACAAAAGAGAACAAAGAAACCATTATATCGACGGTTGAGAATCCTGATGCTATTTGTCCTGTCACTGTATTTTACGATACTGCAAAATCATATCAAAGGATGTTCCCCCACATACCTGAGGATCTCGCAGAGCTACAGGCGATGTACAATATCTCGCTAAGTGACACCGAATTTTCAATAGCGTGGGCGAAAAATTCTACACTTTTCACCGACAGAAAAATCGAATCAACGGACGGCAAACCAGTTAGTAATATTACGCCTGACGACACTGCATACAGCGATGCAAATTATCTTAAAACATCACAAGCCAACTCAAAGGGCGAGAAATCACTCGGTGGCCTTGGATCAATTGTGCAGATGGAACCCGATCCCGATGGCAAAGCACCCTACATTGATTTTAAAGCACCCAACGTACAACTCCAACCATTGAATAGCATCATCGAGGAGATTGTAAAAGCCGTTGCAAGCGATTTCAGTGTCAACCTACGTAATGCAAGCACGGCACAGGCATCAAGTGGATTCGCTTTAATTGTTGAAAGTATGGATAACCTAAATCTACGTGAGCAACGAGCACACTTTTTTTGCGCTGGATTGAAACACATGCACAAGATTTTAAAGGTGCTATATCCAGAACTTATTCAAGGCGAGCTAGAGGTGACATTTGCAAAACCTGCATTGCCGATCAACAAAACCGAGCAGCAACAGTTGTGGCAACAAAAGATATCGAGCGGGCTTGCAAGCAGAAAAGATTATTTCATCCAAGTCGAGAACATGACAGAAGCACAAGCGATGGCAAAAATCACTGAGATAGACTCACTCGCATCATCACCTCAAGTCAGTCTATCAACCGTTGAAAAGACTGATGATAGTGCGGATGATGAAAACGCAAACGCTAAGGATGAAAACGAATAAATAAACATATCTGAGTATTGTAGATGGTGGATTCTATTTGCAAATAAACTCAACGCATAATACTGGAGAGTATGAGTAATGGAAGTAAACACAAATGAAGTAACAGCCGACGAATCTGTAACAAGTGACGTTGAATCGGTAGAGACCGAAGTAGTAGAGAATAATGATGTTGATGTTGAACAATTGATACGTGAAAGAGATGCAGCTATTGCAGAGGCAACTAAACAGCGTTCGATCAAGCAACGGGTAACTAAAGAACGTGACGACCTCAAGCAATCATCAAAATCAAACGACGACACTACGAATGATGACAAATACAAATTGCTATGGCAGGAAACCAATAAAGAATTGGAGACTATTCGTAAGAGCAGCAGAGACACACAAATCAATGCAGCATTGACCGAGCAGTTATCTAAAAGTGGAATCATGTCGGATGCGATGGAAGCAGGACGAAGGTTAGTAGATCGCGAAATGATCGAATTTGATGAAAGTGGAAAGCTAGACGATATGTCAGTGCTCGGAGCAATCCAAGCGCTTAAAGCACAATCCTCATTTTTATTCGAGCGAAAGATTGCACCTACTGATGTTAAAAATCCTACATCTAAAAATTTGGCATCAACAGAAATGACAAGAGCGGATTTCGACAAGCTATCACCTGAGGAAAAAAGTAAAAAAATGCTCAGTGGTACGACACTCGTTTAACGCTAAAAATAACTAAATAGTAGTAAACAAATTTAACTCATATAACTCATATAACTCATAGGAAAATATTATGTCAAACACACTCACAGGATTGGTCCCAACAATTTACCAAGGCCTTCAAGTCGTATCCCGCGAAAATGTCGGTGCAATCCAAGCAGTCAATCGCAACACTAGTGCCGAAGCCGCAGCGCTCGGTCAAACAATCAGCACTCCAATCGTGCCGTCAACTACCACATCAGATATCGTTCCTTCAATGGCCCCAACTGACAGCGGTGGTCAGATTATCACTCACAAAGATTTTACTATCTCTAAATCCAAAAAAGCCGAAGTGCTTTGGACAGGTGAGGAAGTGGTCGGTACTAGTCAATACGCTAAGATTTTGCAAGACCAGTTTGCAGCCGCGTTCAGAGCGATTTCGAATGAAGTTGCTGATGATATCGTAGCAAAAGCCATTGCCGAAGGTACAGGTTCTGCGACTGTTGCAGCTTTACCCGTATTCAGCGATGGTAATACAATGTCTGATGTTGCCGCAGTCGGAAAAGCGATGCGGGATGCGGGCTTGGATGGTCAGAAGCGCAACTTTGTACTCGATAGTGCAGCTCAAGCAAATCTACAATCAACGCCAAACCTCTTTAAGGTTAATGAATCTGGCTCTGTTGGTGTTGTACAAGACGGCACTATCGGTCGTCTCGGTGGTCTTGATTTTTATTCGCAAGCAACTACCGCAGACTCGTTTGCTTGCGTACCAAGCGCAATTCAATTAGTTGCCAGAACTCCAGCAGGTGGTATGAACGACGGTGCTAGTGATAGCATGGTTGTCCAAGATGCCAAATCCGGTCTGAATTTTTTGGTTCAACTTTGGAAAGGCTATCATCAACAGAAAATCGAAATTAGCCTAGCCTGGGGTGTTGGTATAGTAGCTCCAGAAAATATAATTTTGCTAAGCGTTTAATCTCTCTAACTACTATCAAGTAGTTTTCGCCTCGATCAAGGCTCCTCAAAAGGGAGCCTTTTTCATTTGCGCAATACTGATACAGATAAATACTAATGTCATCAATCGGAGCATAGAGAGCACATGAGATTCAGAGTCAAACAACAATCAGAACACAGCCAACCATTTGCAGCTCCACGACCATCTAACAGCACTCGCATTGTAGAAGCAGCACAAGAGTATCCAATCAATTATTTGACAGTGATTGATTTTCTAAAGGTCGATCTCGATCAATCAGAGAGTGAGGTGCAGACACTCATTGAAGCCGCCACCACACGATTCGAGCGATACACAAATAGATCTTTAATCAATCGTAAAATCGCTATAGATTTTCAAGGATTCCATGTGCCATTACAATTGCCATACGCTCCTGTAAGCGCTGTAGAGAGCATTGTCTATAGAGACAGCAACGACGTAGAAGCAACAATAGATCCGTCGATGTACCAACTCACAGAGACAAATACATACGGTATGGTTCGTCTTAAATCAAATTTTAGTTATCCATCGACACAACTTGCTCAATACAACCCGATAACACTGACATACACAGCGGGTTATGGTGCTAATGAGAGTGCAATACCTGCCGACTTAAAACACTGCTTATTGATGATGGTTGCCAATAGTTTCGAGTATCGAGAGTTATCTGATATTCAAACACCTTTTGAAGCTATGGAGATCATGCAGACATATCGAGTAGATATCTAATGAGTATTCGCATAGCAGAGCTACGCAATGTCGTTACATTTCTAACGCATACAAAGATCCCCAATGATTCATACGGCTATGATTATGATTGGTCAGAAGATATAAAAACATGGGGGAAATTAGAAACACTCTCAGGCACAACATTTCAAAACGGCGAGCAAGAAAATCTTGCGGGTAGTCATCGCCTAACAATTCGATATCGCGAAAATATAAACAAAGATCATCGTATACATTGTGCAGACAAATATTTCAACATCGTGCAAATGGATCGTCTAGTAGATGGTCGTGCAATGTATTTGGAAATACTCATAGATGAGGACAAGATCCATGTCTAAATCATTACACAAAGCACTCATGGAAATGTATGACGATCTTGATGGCCTTAGAGATGATATCGGTGAGGGTATCGTAAAGGGCGTTAAACAAAAATCATTTGTCGATACTGGAGAATTACGTGACTCATGGTTTTGGGAGGAGGAAGGATTGTACTCAAGCGATGAAAATGTCCCAAAAATATTGGCCAACGAGTTTGGCACTGAATCCATGCAAGGCAGCGCCGCAGTGAGGAGAACAATGAAAGAACTACCCAAAATAATAAAGCAAGTTAAACGTAAAAAGAGAGGTAGATAATGTCAAATAGACTATTGCAAAATGACCTTGATGAGCTATTGCAGAGCATCGCAGAGATGCCAACTATTCATTTAGAAAATACTCGTCTGACATTAAAATCCGATCAAGCAAACTCTACTCGCGCAACTCGATATTGTCGTACAAAATTATATCCAACATCAACGATATCTGAGACAACAGCAGGTGGTTTTGATTTGCTGACAGGATTCTATGAAGTGTCGTTATTTCTGCCGTTCGGTGATGGTATTGATGAAGCGAATTATTTTGCGGATAAAATAATATCCACTTTTAAAATTGGAACAATACAAACCAGCAATCTAACAATACGCATAGAGAGTCATGATCGTGGCGTCGGACAAGAGTTTGATAATTATTACATGCTACCTGTAAGCGTAGATTATCTATGCCATGTGCAACGGCACGATTGAATAAATATAAACATAATTAATTAATTAAATTAGGAGTCTCATATGAGCAACATTTATAGTTCAGGTAGTACAACAGCGACGACTTTTGTTCGTGAGGCATCGTTTGGCGTCACGCCAGCAACACCAACAATGCAGACAATACCTGTAAAAAATAACACGATCACCCTAACTCAGGATAATCTTTCCTCGGACGCTGTGAGTGGAGATAGGATGCGACGATTTACTCGCAGAGGTAATACAAGTGTGGCGGGAAATCTCGACATAGAGTTGGCGCATGAGACATTTGATGAGCTGTTAGAGGGCTTGCTGATGGACCGTTGGACAGGTGATGTCATCAAAGTATCGAACACAGCATCAAGCTTTTCTATCGAGCGTGGAGATAAGACAAAAAACATTTATGAACTTTTCACCGGTTGCGTAATTGATAGTGCAACATTTTCAGTATCGCTCGGCTCACTTGTCGAAACTGGATTTACATTTATCGGAAAAGGTGGAGTCGATAGTGCTACTAGTGTTGATTCAGATCCAACGCCAGCGCCTGATAAACAACCGATGTACCAGGCTGATTGTGCAGTAAAAATCGACGGCCAAAAAGTAGATTATGTACAAGACATCTCATTGACTATTTCCAATAATGCCGTTGCAAATAATTCCATAGGTTTTGATAGCGCCAGTGCAATCAGCACGAATATGGTAACTGTGACAGGTACTGCTACATTTTATCTCAAGGATTTAGTAGCCAAAAACTGGTTCACTAATGAGACTAGTACAAGCATGGAATTAGTGCTTGATGATGGCAAAGGGAACACTCTCACTATACTGATGCCCGAGATTGATTGGCAGACAGCTAACATGGCTCAGAGTGGATCTGATACTCGAACACTGACGATGGATTTTGAAGCTGTATACGACAGCGGCATCAACTCTGTATTGCAACTAACACGCTCATAATCGAGCAGTTTTAAAAGATATAAATATAAGGGAGCTACGGCTCCCTTTTTATTGGAGAATAAAAAAGATGACTACAAAAACAAAACCAAAAACCAAGCAAGAATCTAAACAGCAGAAAAAAGTAACGCTTGCTGATATGCGGATGAAACCGTACAAGTGCCCTATAACCATCCCAGGCGAATCAGACCCCTGCACATGGATATTGATCAAGAGCGCTCGCAGTGATGAGTTTATGAAGCAAGCTCAAAAAGTCGCAGAAGCTGAGGATTCAATGACAGATATTGAGGCAATCAGAAAGATGACTGCTGATTTAATCATAACGATCTGCTGTGGTTGGGAAGAGGAGGTTTTTGGAAAATACTCTGAAACAGCTATGTACGATATTTTGATGGATAGCGATTATTACTATGTCCCCGAACAGCTAGGAGGTGCTGCTAAAAAGCAGCACACGTTTTTTAGAAGAGACTGAGAATAAGAAATTATCAGAGATTGAAGAGTATTTTAATCTCACTACACAGTTAAAATCACTGCCTGATAAAAATGGAAAAACAGCGTTTGATGTTGCAGAATTCATCTTAAAGCAATCAGGCGGTGAGGATATTGATGAGAGATTGCATAGACTGTTAGAGTTGGATATAGATGATGAATTCCATCCAACTATATTGATATTCACAGAGCTGAGCAAACGTCGTGCGGAGCCTGATAGATTGATACCATTTTCTGAGATAGATGCTTGGTGCAGATTGACTGATACCACGCTCACGCCATTGCAGCTTAAAACAATAAATAGTATTGACAGCGGATTTACACAAGGTGTAATTGCACGACGTGCAGAACTAAACGCTCTCAATAATCAATAAAATAAAACACTCTAACAAGGAATTTTTATGGCTGCTGCAATCGTAGGCAATCTCATTGCAAAACTCGACGACAAGGATATAACCGACGCTCGCAAACAGCTTTTACGAACTGCCGACGCTGCAAATGATGCCCAAAAAGATCTTGATAATCTTGGTGATAAGGGTAAAAAATCAATGCGAAAGCTCGGCTCGGGTGTTGATAGGCTCAAAGAAAAATTAATCGCATTAAGTAAAACGCCGGTGCTAGCATTAGCGGCGCTTGCAGTTGCTGTGGGTGGTGCAGGTACGGCGGTCGCGTTGTACGGCAGTCAAATCAAAGATGCATCTGAGGCAAGTGGATTTTCAACAGATCGCATACAAACATTACAAGCAGCATTTGGTGAAATGGGTGTCGAATCTGAGCTTGCAAGAGACTCACTCGTTGACTTTGGTGAGCGGGTGGGCGAGGCAATGCAAACGGGTGGAGGTGCTGCATATTTAGCACTTGATTCGCTGGGTCTATCAGCCAAATTGATGGGTGGAGAATTTGCAGATGTCGGTGAAGTATTCGATGCGGCGATGCATCAAATAACAAAAATTGAAGATCCGTTAAAGCGTCAATTTTTACTTACTGAATTAGGTGCTGATGGATTCCGACAACTCGCTGGCGGTTTGGGTGATAGCACAGATGCATTATTTGCATATGAGCAGCAGGCGCGCAATGCAGGCATCATATCTCAAGAAAATATCGAAAAATCAGAAGCTCTTAAGGAAGGTGTAATTCGCACAGCTAAGGAAGGATTCCAAGTTCTGTCCCAGGCATTTTTGAATATGCTCCCGCCAGCTGAGGCCATCGGTGGATTTTTTGTAGGGATGACTAATTTTATTCCGATATGGATACAAGCATTGCAAAACGGGTGGAGAGCGTTAAAAGATGTTGGTGGAGTTCTAGCTGATGTATTTCTGCCTGCCGATGCACTATCAGGGATGATGAAGGGCTTGGGTAAAATGATGGATTGGGTTCGAGGTATCTTTGTTGGATTTGCCACAGATACAAGAGTAAAAGTAATCGGCACACTAGGAGCATTGCTTGAGACGTTTCGAAATTTTGTAAATGCCGTTGAAGGTACGCCACTCGCTAATAAACTAATGCCCGATGGGGTGCTTACAAAATTAGATACCGCTGTGGCGAAAATAAACAATTTAAAGCAGGCAGCAATTGACGCATCGTCAGCAACAAGTGCAGCAGCGCCAGATATCAATGTTCAAGGTGGCTCGTCGCTTAGCGCTAGTATGCTCACACAATTAGACAATACTGATGTGCAGACAGAGGTAGAGATTGCTGCTGCACAACTAAGAGAGACTGAGAAAGTAGCAGCGCTCAAGGCAACAGCAGATCAAAAGGAGGCTATAGCGAAAGCTGAGGCCGATGTGCGCAAGCGTTTATTGAACGAAGCAACACAGCTAGAAATCTCAAATATGGATGATGAGATTGCACGATTGCAAGAAGCTGCTGAGGAAAAAATCAGAATCAAGCGAGAAGAGATCGGTGAGGCGATGGCGTTAACATCAGAATATAAAGCGTGGGAGGAGGGTGTTATTTTGGAGACAGATAAAGCAATCGCTGCTGAACGAAAAACTATTGACGACAAAAAGCGCGAGCGCCTTGATGATTTCATGGGTGGCTTTGTTCAATCAGCGATGGAGGGCAGCCAAGCAATGAAAAATTTCACTATCAACATGCTCACGAATCTTGCACGTATACAGACACAAAAATTGATCATGGGATTATTTACAGCCTCTGATGGTAGTTTAAATTCTGGCGGTAATGGATTTGCATCGGCTCTGAGCACATTATTTACCGCAGGTAGTAGTGGTGGTGCGGGTGGCAATACATCGTCAAGTATCGTCAATACAGACGCATCTAGTCAACGTGTTGTTAATCTTGGTGGGATCACTGTCAATGCGGGTAGTGATAGCAATCCTGGTGAGGTCTCTCAGGCAGTAATAAATGGAGTTCAAGCTGTTGTAAGAGCTGAAACTAGATCGACGATAATTTCAGAGACTAGGACTGGCGGTTTACTCAACCGATAAATATAGATAAAGGAAATATACCAATGCCTATTGCTCTCCCCCTCACTGATTACATCAGTCAACAATCATCGAAATCAGCATCGTATCGTATAAAAAAATCCGAGCTTGGCGGCGGTATCGTCCATCGCCTAAATGATGGCATTAACGTAAAGATGGAGCGATGGAATATCATTTGGAGCAATGTAACGCAATTGCAGCGTGATCAATTGATAAGTGATTTTGATGCGCTGGCTGGATGGGACCATTTTCTGTGGGCGCAATTCGGAGAGACTCAAATTAAAAAATGGGTTATGGCTGAGGATGGTTACAGCTACACGACACAAGGCGGCAATGTCTACACAGTTAGTACTACGATAGAAAGAGAATATACCTAATGGCAATACCTGCTAATGACCTAAACACAAATTTCCCAGGCGGCCGAGTCACTTTGCTTGAGATGTCAAACGGTACTACGACACTCAGATATACGCCTCATGATGATGATGGTCAGAATATATTATTCGGTGGAAACACCTATATCCCTCTGCCAATGCAGATATCAAATTTGCAGATAACGACTAATGGAAGTCTGCCATCGCCGGTTTTATCACTCTCAAATGTGCATCGCACGTTGATGAGTGAGGTTATCAATTCCAAAAATATGCACGGATGGGTTGTGTCATTTTTTCAGACGCTTGATAAGTATATCGGCTCGTCTGCACATGGAGATAAAATATTCAATGTGCAGCGATACGTGATCACTCAGAAATTGAATCATACGAAAACAACATTAGAATTTGCGCTCGGTCATCCGTTGTCAATAGATGCTGCTATACCGCGAAGAATAATTCTTAGAGAGAATTTTCCATCAGTCGGAAAATTCAGAATCTAATGAAAGTAAATGCTAAAAATATCCAACGTATAAAGGACCATGCGATTTCTCAGTGGCCCAATGAGTGTGTGGGTGTGGTTGTAAATCGCACGTATAAAAAATTAAAAAACATTTCTGATGATCCAAAAAATACATTTAGAGTTGACCCTCAGCAATTTGAAAAAATGATCAAGGGTGCCACACAATATATGGTCATCCATAGTCATCCATATGACACCTCAGGCAATGCGGTACAAGATCGTTATCATCGCTATCTTAAGATAGATTACAGAACACCATCGGCTAGTGATATGCGTTTATCTCAATCGCTCGGTGATGATGTGCCATTTGGAATCGTTGCATGTACATCAGAATATTGCTCTGATGTTTTAGTTATAAATGAATCCGATGATGATAAAAAACTCATCGGAAATCCCTTTATACATGGAGTTTTCGATTGTTGGACAGCAGTAAAATTGTATTATAAAAAAACGCTTGATGTGGATCTACCCAACCCACCACGTAATTTTAATTGGTGGTATGAAGATGATGCACAAGAGATCAATCATTATCATCTATTGGATGATCTAGGGTTTTTTGAAGTTGAGGCAGAAGATGCGCAAGAGCACGACATTATCTTGTATGCAATAGATACTGATGCTGCGTTGATCAACCATGCAGCGGTCGTGCTACAAAACAACATGATATATCATCATCTCTATGGTCAACTATCGTGCCGTGAATATAAGGATAAGTATCAGGAATATCAAATAAAAATAATGAGGCACATGGATTGTGAGTGATAATTTAATAGTAAGAGACGTACATTTTTACGGTCAATTAAAATCAAAATATGGTGCGAAAAAATCTTTTCCCGCTAGTCGTATAGATCTATTGTTAACAGGCATTGCCATAGATGAGCCATCGCTGCTCGATGATATTGCAGCTGGTGAATATCTTGTTTATGTCGGTGATTTGAAAGATGAGAATATTGTAGATCTTGATGATCTGATGATCCCTTTTTCGGATAACGAAACACAGATACATTTGTATGAATCATTGACAGCAGATAAGAGCAAAGTAGGAAAATTAGTATTTGGTACTGCTCTTATTGCGTTATCGTTTTATGTGCCAGGCGGAGGCATGCTTGGTCTGTCGCAGGCGACAGTACAAACGGCACTGCTCTCAACGGGTGCGAATTTGGCTTTAGCGGGAGCAACCGCTCTGCTTGCTGATCAACCACAAAATACCGATGAAAACGATCAATCAATATTCTCAAGTGGTCTCAATAATGCAAATGCTGGGTCTCGAATTCCATTGATTTATGGCGGTCCAACTCGCGCGCAATCAACTATTGTAGATCTTGAGGTATCGAGTGATGAGGTGCTGCAAAATGACAATGGTGATGATATTCTAGACTCTAAGATTGAGCATATTTCGCGTTCAGTGCATATCATCGGAGAGGGTACTATTGCAGGACCAACGCTTAACGGTGTGCTCACAGATGAGCTATTAGAAAACAGTGTGTACGTTAATGATATTAGTGTGTCGAATTTTCAGGATAGTCAAACCGAAGTACATTTTAGAGATGGTTCAACAGCATCTAATAATAATTCTATAGCTGGATTTACTGAATCATCGCAGCTTATAAATGCAAATATAGAGCTAGATGCTGGCACATGGAAAGTGCTCAATATTCCTGCTGCTAATAATGCAGTAAAACTCAATCTTGCATGGGAAGGGCTTTATAGTGTCGGAGAGAAATACTATACCAGCCAAACCGCGTTTGAAGTGCAGGTATCTGTTAATAACGGAGCATGGCAGACAAGCCCGAAATGGTTAAGGCGGCAAGAGAGTATGGTGTTAAAACCAATGGCTCAAACTTACAGAATTGATAGGCCCACAGCAGCGGATCAATCATGGCGTATACGAATAAAACGCTTAGTACAAGTTACCGAAACACGCAATGTTAAAAAGCAGGACATGGGTGCAAGCGGCGGCGGTGCGGGTGCCGTATACGTTTCAGTTGCACAAAATTTCGTAGAGAATCCTGCTGACGATAGTACTCATAGAAATAAAAAACACACTAATAAATTTTCTCTTGCATCTTATAATCTGATCGTTGGAAAGACTGCTAACAAATATACCGATTGTGCTTACTATGGTTTGACTATTCCCGCATCCGATGTTGGTGGGAATCTGCGAGATATATGGTTCAAAGTTTGGGGTTTAGAGATCCCGTTGCCGAATAATTATTTTATTAATAGTTCGGCAGATAGTCGATTTAGTACAGCTGCCTTTACAGGGATGACAAAAAAGGGGGTGTCAAAAAATCCAGCTCTCATACTGCTTGATCTTATACGTAATCAACGGTACGCGCATGGCAAACTAGTTGAGGATTATCAGATCGACTACGGCGCGTTCATGAACGCCGCTCGGTGGTGCGATAATTTGGTTGATAATATAGATGGTACTGGTCAAGAGAGACGATTTGAATTCAGTGGACAACTATCCACTGCTCTTAATAGTTATAAAATGATGGCAGCGGTAGCGTCGTCTTTCTACGGGAAAATTTTAATACAAAACGGGGTCATATCGGTTGTATGGGACGATGATAATACTGACAGCATTGCAATCATTGACAACAACGATGTGTTAAATTCAAATTTTAGTTACAGCTCAGTACCCGACACATCAAGACATACACAGGTAGTTGGTAAGTGGCGTGACCCTGCCGAAAATTTCGAGCTATCATCTGTCGTTGCGAATCATGCAGATATCGCTACTCGCGGATTATTGACTAATTCTGTGGAGTTAATCGGGTGCCAACGGTTAAGCCAGGCACAGCGGCACGTACAGTGGATCATGGAGAGCAATAACCGTAATACTGAGTTAGTTGAGTGGCAAATGCCGATCACTGGAGCGCTATACAAAGTCGGGCAGATCGTGACTATCAGAGATGAGAATAATCGTTTTGATGCAACTGTTTATGACGTAAAATTTAAGATCACTGGCGTTGATATATCGAGTGATGGCGTCAATTATAAATTCCAAGGGCTATCGGTTGATGAGCAAAAAGTTGCGGCGTATAAAGTTCTAAACATAGATCCGGTTTCGGGACTGGTGGCAGGTGATATCAAAGTAGGTGGTGCAAATGTATCGGCTGTCCAAAATTTACAGATCACCGAATCAACTATAGATCGTGTTAATTCGCGTGTGCTTATATGTGAGTGGGATGCACCAAGCAGTAACCCTCAGTTTCTACAGCACTACGTTGTATTACACAATAGCCCAACAGGCCATCAAGAGCGATTTACAGTGACGCAAGAGCGCATCCAATTGAACGCACAGGATGAGGGATTGCACAGCGTGACAGTGTTCCCTGTGAGTGTGACTAGTGCTAATGGACCAAAAGAGACAACATCATTGTTTATAGAGGATGTGGCAACGTCGGGTAGCGCTCTCAATAATCCGCTTAACTTGAGACTAGTAACAGGTAGTAGCTCTAATACAATATTCACATCTAAGGATTTACATGTTCGTTTTGATGATCCTGATAATATTGATAATGAAGCTGCTAATCTTTCGCACTATCTAGTAGAGTTTAAAAAACAAAACGGTGATCTTTTGCACTCAACAAATGCCGTTGGGAATCGTGCTAGTTTTTTATATGAACAGAATAGAGCTAGTAATGATGGTATTGCCGAACGTGTAATCGTTGTGGATGTAACTGCAATTGATGTGCTTGGACGATCTAGTACTAGTACATCGCGAACGTTTAGCAATCCTGCGCCAGCTGGATTAAGCGGCTTTTCTGTCACTAGCGTACATCTCAATAGTGTTGAGTGGATAGTTAATGCAAGCACTGAGACAGATGTGGAAGGCAATCGCGTAAGACAGGCAGATAATTCTAGTATGTCGAATAGTAAGATTGTATATGACGGCAAAAATACAAGCGGCTCGATTACAGTTTCTCAAGGAGAGGATCTATATTTTCAATGTGGTGCATATGATAGTTACAGTGATTCGGTGAATTGGAGTAGTGTAAAAAATGTTACAACTATAAACAACATTTTGAATTCCTCGTATATTTTCCAGGGTTTTAGAGTATTTGTAGAAAACGGTAAATTCGTTGTTACGGGTAAGACCATTACATATAAAGCACCCGATGGTACTATCAGTGATGTTCTATTCGACAACACACAAGCTACTCCAAACAATCGTTGGATAGATGCTAATTATAATGAATTCACACGCAGATACTATTATTTTGACCAAAATGTAGGCTCCAACGGGGGCATGCAGGTTTCGTTTAATGCTACGGATGTGTTTGCGAGTGATGGCAGTCGTATCAATGTAGCAGTGACCGAAGGCGGCGAGATCAGTACGGGGGAACGGATCGGGATGCCGATCCAACATAGAGATAGTTTGGGTGCCAGGGTGGTCTATGCGGAGCATATAGTTGCTGATGAAAGCGTAATCGAGAATAGCCTCCAAGTCGGCGGCCAGGCTGTGATCAATACAATCAATATAAAATCCGGCGACGTGAGTAAGCAGGAGGTTTTAAAATGGCACGGTGACACATTAAATAATTCTGGCAACGTTGATAAGCTGGATATGATTTTGTATACGTCTGGCCATCCGTCATACTCAAATCTGACGTGGAGATACTCAGCGGGATCGAGCAACGTAATACACTCTAATGCTGCGCAACACTACAATAAATTCCCCTACGCTCTCTTTTATATCCCACCTACGGGCGATAGTGAGCCAGTGACGGTGATGATGGAGTGGCAAATGCATGTAGAAGCAGAAAGAGCGTCATCTGCGGCAAATATCAGATACAAGCCGTCGATGTCGTTTCAGTATAATCGACGCTTTGCGATTGATAACAACGATGGTACGTATACAGTGCCGAGCCAGGATACTACGTGGGATAGCTTAACCGAATCATTATTCAATTTTAATTTATCGAGAGAAAATTATTACTCATCAAACTATATTTCCGGAAAATTCCTGATTCAGTCACAAGGTGAGGAGTTGATTAGAATCAGGATGGAGGCTGCACCATATGATATGCAAAATTTAGTCATGCAGTCCAATTTCAAACAATTGAATTTTTCAGGGATGCGATTCACTGCAACAGCAATACTACGCTAACAGCATGTTGGATAAATACTAGTTCTAACTAGGATAATCCAGCTATGTCTACTACAAAATTGCGTGTGCCTCAGGGCGAAACATTTTCAACCACATTTCCAACACAATACGATTTTTCAGCGGCGACTTATTCAGCACGGTGTAAATTTCGGTTAACATCAGCTGCTGAAAAATCACTGTTTAGTTTAACAACTGATGTGGGTGGTGGCATTGAGCTACTAGCTAACGGTGACGTTAAGATAACAATATCAAGCAGCGCTAGTGATTATGTGCAATTCACATCGGGCAGAAATGTCATGCAAGGATTATTCGATATTGAAATAATCAACGATGTGTCAGGCGAAGTTGATAGGATTGTAGAAGGTAGATTTACGTTGCTTCGTAATATAACAAGGGACAATTCCCTTGTCCCATCTCCCGATCAGATCAACATATCCGATGACCCAATAGCGCGGGGCTTGGTCGCCAAAACATCCCAAAATGGCTACGATGTTCGAGCAATATCAACACCTTTAAATTCTGGTTTATTGGTGCTTAATGGAGATGGCGCGACTGCCAATCCGTTGATATCGTTTGACGTTGAAAATCTCCCAACATTAACGCCGTCTCTTGACGATTATCTTATCGTGCATGACAATGCTACCGATGGTGTTCATAAAGTTTCGCTGGCTGGAATAAATGCAATCGAGAAAAGCGCAAGGATAGTTGCGGATAATAGTTTGCAGGCATCTATAGATAGTCTAACATCGTCTACAAGCGCCTTTGAGACAGCACAATATATTTTCAATGCGGGTATAGATGATCGTGTTGATGATGAAGTTGTAGATCGCGCGGCTGAGGATGCTATATTGTTGCAAACGATTACCGCGAACGAGGCAAATAGACAGCAGGAATTAGCGTTTTACAATGTCTATAAATCAGATCGCTATGCAGAGCGACAGACAGATGAAAGCAATCGTTTAGCAGATCAAGCAACGTTGCAGAGCAATATAGATTCGGTGCAGAGTGATGTGGATAGTAACGAGAACACAGCGGCCAGTGCAACAGCAGCGGTTAACAGCACTCTGAGTGCATATGTGACGAGTAATGATGCGGCGGTGGTAGCAGAGCAGAATAGTAGAGCAGCAGCTGACAGCACCCTACAAAATAATATAGATGCGGTGCAGACTGATGTTGATAGCAATGAGTCAGCTGCTGCAACACAACGAACAAATGATTTAAGTAATCAAAGTAGTGTCGATAGTGCTCAAGACGCTGCGATAGTTGCTGAGCAGAGCGCAAGACAATCAGCGGTTACGACACTACAAAATAATATAGATGCGGTGCAGACTGATGTTGATAGCAATGAGTCAGCTGCTGCAACACAACGAACAAATGATATAGCACAATTTAATAGTGACTATATGCGCAAGGCTGGTAATCATGACGAAACAATAACAGGTATGAAAACGTACAGCGATGTTGTAGTTTTTAATGATAATGTTATTTTCAGCGGAAATACTGTCACTGTGAATTCGACTGAAACGGAAATCGCAGATCGTATCATTACGTTAAACAGTGATGAGCAAAATACACCAACGCAATCGGCTGGCATCGAGGTTCATAGAGGGCCTGATACGCGGGCCACACTGCTATTTGATGAAACTGCTGATGTGTGGACGGCGGGCCTGGTCGGCAGTACAGATACAATCGTGCTTCAGGGTAATCTTGATGGTGAGGTGAGTACTTTAAACAGTAGTATCAATAGTGAGGTTACGAATCGCACAACAGCAGTTAGTAATCTGCAAAGTGACGTTGATGCCAAAGAACCGATTATCACCAAAAACACTGCATTTAATAAAGATTTTGGTGTAGTTGCTGGTAGTGTTTCGGAAGGCAATCATACTCACACAGAAGCTGATATTACCGATCTAGACAAATATACGCAAAGTGAGGTTGATACTGGATTTGCAAGTCTCACAACCAGTAATTCTCTGAGTGGAAATCTGATTCTGGACAAGGCCAGTCCAGTGCTCACACTGCAACACACAGGCTCAAAAATAACAAACTCATTGGGCAATCTCACTTACGCTCTGCGGTTTTTTGATAGTAATAATGTGCAACAAAATCAAATGAGCATGTCGGCCAATAACTTTGTTTTCGATAGTAATATGCTTATAGATGGTGATTTGACTATTGATACTAACGGAAATTCGACTTTAGAATTAGATCGTAACGGCAATAATAGTGCGGCGCTCGTAGCTGCTGACAACTTTACACAGCTGAAACGACACGATGCGGCTGGTGTTTTTAAAAATCAACTTTTGATTAGAGATACCTACAGCGCTTTCGAACTACCATGTCATGGTGTAGATAGCACTAACGCAAATAGTTTTCCAACTCGCGGTTATATAAACACGCTTGATGATGAAAATGTCAAGAAGACAGGTTCAACAATGACAGCTCCACTAACCGCAACAAAATTAATTGTGAACAATGGAACCAGTGTTGCAGTGCTGGATACAATGAGAAACGGCGTTCTGAGTGGTAGGATTCTGGATTATGGATCGCGTATTGACATGGGACGTATAAAGGCTGATGGTTCGAATGGTGGCGTAATTCGATTTAATGATAGCTCTATCGCATTGAGTCAGAAAACTACTTGTGAGATACATACGGTTGTCGGGGACGGCAGTGCGGTCTTAACGACAAAAAGTTACGTGGATGACAATGCAAATGTAGTCCAAGCGCCAGCGGCATACAGTTTCGTGATGCCCTCAAATATCCCAGGCCCGAATGATACTCTAGCCGTCGATAATGTTACGGGTACAGTGGTGACAATGAAGTGGGTGTAAGATTGCAGCGGGATACTGATTTAAAGCGTATCAATCGCGTGTGCGTAAAGCGACTATCGCGCAAGCAGATAGCTAAAAAAAACGGTGATATATTTTTTACATCATATGAGCGTTGCACTAAGTGTGATCATACTGTGTTTATAGTAAGCATGAGGTTGTGCTGCTACGGTTGTGTAATGCGGGGAGTGCATGATTTCAATGAGCAGAAATTGGCATACTATGCAGACGAATATGAAAAATTCATTGCAAGAGAATTACCGCCGTATGAGTTTCCACCAAAAATAACACAGCCAAAAAAATCTCCAGAATTTTTACAGTATGAGCGTGAGTACTTTGCTGCTTATGAGAAAGATTGTCAACGTCTAGTTGAGTTGCATCAAGATAAGTTGCGAAAAAATCGAGAAAAAAAGATATGAAAGTAATCTGGCGTCATACAATCAGCTTGATTTTATTAGTGTCGTTGGCGGTGAGTGTTGCTGTATACATTGAATATTCGAGGCCCGTTGAGGATTATTTTGTTCACTATGGAGACGTTAGTACGTTGTTGATTTTTGAATATCCATCTGAAATAACAATGTACGCGTTTGGCCGTAATGCTGATACTGATCATCCTCCTGACATCGTTTTTTTGAATAGTCTTTATTGTCGTGATATAGATAGTCCATCAGATAGATTTGATTTTATTGTTAGCGATGGGGGTGGTATGTACTCGTTTGATTATTGGAACACGATTGAGCCAAGCTTGGTGTCTCGTCGAACTGAGGATGGTGAGTTGATTTATCAGATCGGGCAATTGATGCGCAATAAAATAAGAGAGTCTGGTGATGAGTCTTATGGTAGTTATAGTCTCAATGATGCACGACCGATGGTCTCGTCAACGTGTTACACAACAACGCTATCCACCACGTATAGTTATTTTTTTAATTTTTCAAAATCGCAGTTATCTTATAGTAATGAATTCGAATATCGTTATTAATCATTGTTGATTGTTTGTTTGTTTGTTTGTGCTCTTTTTAAATTGCTAAATATTTAGTAACTAAAAAGAGGATTTTATCTATGAGTATATTTACGATAGACGAATTATTGGCAATGCCGAAAGATGCTATAGCCGCTGATTTAGCGGGCGAGAAATTTTATTTTGATCCAAAACGATTGTGTCCGCAGCAACATGTGTGTGAGCGATATACGAACAGTTGGAAATGTGTTATTTGCTCAAAATTGCAATCATCGGAGTGGCACAAAAATAATCCGCGTCGTGTGCGTGAGAGTAAAAATCGGTGGAACGCACGAAATGCCGCGAGTCGTGCTGCGTATAACCTGATGTGGCGACGAGAAAATAAAGGATTGGTTAATGGTTATTGTGCTGATTACAGAGCGCGAAAAATTGCCGCAACGTTGCCTGATGTTGATATGGATGCAATTGTGGCGGTGTATGAGAGAGCGGCGTATCTGAATCAATGCTACCCAGGCCTGCTGATGGAAGTGGATCATATTGTGCCTTTGTCGGAGGGTGGCAAACACTGTGTGAGCAATCTGCAATTGTTGCCACGTGCGCTAAATCGCTCAAAAGGTAATCAATTGGATTGGGTGCATCCTTTTGTTATTGACTGAGAGCATTGAGAGAGTCACTATCAGACGATCTGACGGTGAATATGTGACAGTGCATGTGAGCCATAAAGAGTTGATAGACGGCTCTTATCTGATGGAGGGGGACAGGTTTATCGGTGTTAATGTAATGGATGCTGATGACAGACGGTTTTTTAGGCAGGTGGATGAGTTATTGGTGCTTTAAATTGCCTAGCCGCAATGATGAAAACAAAAATGCCCTCTCTTGAGGGCATTTTTTATGGTTGGATGATGGTTTGGATTGTAGCTAGAATAGATCAGTAAATACCGACTCTGCTTTTTTACCGATCACGATATTTCGATCATATGGTTTAGAGTATCTGCGACTCGACTTTGGGTCGTTATGGCCCATCATGGTCTGTATTTCCTCTTGTGTGAATCCCGCACGGTGCAGACGATTGGCGAACGTATGTCTGAGATGATGCGGCACGGCTGGTTCTGCATGGTTCTGCGGGTTTAATGCAGTGTCTAATTTTTCATCGGAATTTACATCAGTCTTACTGCATGCGCTGCGCCACCAGTACAAGCAGTGGTGGAGGTGGTTGTCATTTTTTTGATTTTGAAATACCCATTTTGAGTGTGCATTGGGTGCTGCCTTGCGGCGTTTGAGGATAGCCGCCACTTCGGGGAACATGTGTATTTCGATTGCTCTCTTTGTCTTGTAGTGCTTGAGCGTGATGATGTCTTCTGCCTCGTCGATATTAGCCCACGTCATTTTGCAGATATCCATATATCTTGCGCCTGTGTAATTCAGCATGTCAAAAAGATCGACATGGAGTGTCGTTGTAATAGCTGCTCGGATATCTCTGATTTCGCCATCGGTTAGAACACGCTGCCGTCCAGGGCCGATTTTTATTGTCGGGAAACCCGTCATCTTAGAGTGTGGTGAATTTTTGCCATCGCCAGCAGCGTAATTCATGAGTCTCTTGATGATCTGAAATTCGTCGTGGATCGTGGAGGCTTTATATCCCTCTCGTACTCGTTGTCTGTAGTGTGCTGTGAGCGTTGCGGCATTGATCTCACTCATATTAGTGATTTGCAGCGGCTGCACAGTGACAGCGGTGGGTTGGTTTGGGTTGCTTGGATCGTGTAGATAACGTGTAGCATTTGACGGTGAGAGAGTGCCTTGAATTCGATCACACACGCCGCTCATCTGTTGGTGATAGATGGCGCTTAGTACAGGTGGCGTGTGATCTTCAAGATACGCTGTGATCGTGTCTTTGAGAGTGATTTCCGATGCTGTGGGATTGTGACGCTCATCCCTCAGTTTTGTTCTGAGCTGCCGCTCTATAGCCTCGGCTTCCGCTTTGATTCGAGTGCCTGAGCTACGCTCGTATGGGACACCATTTTCGGTAAATTTGATGTACCAATTCTTTGAGTTGGCTTTTTTGATGACGCTCATGATGCACCTCCCGCTGCTGCCAGGTGGACAGCGGCGAGATGTGGCGTAACTGTAATATTATTTGGCGGGAGTGTAGATAGATTTGTGGTAGCGGATGCAATGGTATAGATAGTGCACAGCGCGCTGTGGGTGGCGTTATTGTGCCTGTGCTGTGGCTGCTGTGGCTGTTGGTCTGTTGGGAGGTGTAGAGAAAATCGTAGATAGGTCGGGGTGGTGGAAATTGTAGATAGTGCTGAGGACCGCGCTACATATGGCTTTCGATGAGTTGGTGTAGGTGATTTTGACATGTTATTAAACGTTCTCTAAGTTTAGGAAAGATTCTATTGTGGCAGATTGTGCAGAGGAGTGCAGAAAGGGTGATGTTATTTGGGTCTGTGATCACATTTTAGGGCTGTGGTCCTTGTCACATATATTTGGGTTGGTAGGGGAGTGTAGAGAGTTTTTGGGATAGGTACGGGAGAGTGTAGATAGTTTGAGGGTGTTTTTGGGTGTTTTTGGGTGTGTGGCTGGGGTGTGCTGTGGTGTGCTGTGGTGGTTTTGGCAGCCGCCGCCCAGGCGCTGCGGGATGCTGCGGGAGGGTGCGCTGAGAGCGCCTGAGCGGCGCTAGCGGGGATGATGGTTAGAGGGTGGTTAGATGGTGGTTAGATCGTCAATGTTGGATTGTAGAGTTTGCTTTCGCTCATGTATCAACTCGTGCAAGATGCCGCGTGTGCGACATGCTGCGGGATATGATGGATCGGTGGTGGGTACGCCTTGCCACTGCTTGTTTAATCGCTCCAGCTCTGCGACGAGTCGTTGCAGTGGCACCCTTTCGTAGAGATTGCGTGTAGTGTCGTAGTCCATGTGAGTGTCCTTGTGTGTGGGTGTGGGTGCCATTTCCCCCGCTGCCGTCCAGGCCAAGCGGGGGTGATGGTTTGGTGGTGATTAGAGGGTAGCTAGATCGTTAGTCGCGATGATCTGTTCGATGATCACTACAGCTATTTTTTTAATCTGAACGAGCATGATCTGATCAGCGAATAATGTTGACTCTAAAAATTTGCTAGTCGCAACGTCACTGGCGATGTACGGCATCGCTGTTCTATCGTCATCTATCAACATCGGATAGTTGAGTTCGAATTCGCTATGATGATCGAATTCAATTTCGATTTCTTGGTTATTCGGGTCGATTGATGATGTCACTTTGACCATGAAATCAATTTCGATTTCGTTCTCGCCGAACGGATCTGCGGTGGCAGTCAGTTCGATGTAATGTATCTGATCGCCAGGCGGCTCATCTTTTGGATAGCGATGGATTCTGCCATTGTCGGATCGGTCTATAGTGAATTGCGATGCATGCAATTCATCAGACATAAATGATGATAAGAGCACACGTGTGTTCGCGATGTTTACACGTATAAAAGTAGTAGACATATTGATATTTTTAATTTGCAGTGCCGAATCTGGCAACGGCCAAACTATAATCAGGATGCCATTTTGATTATGAGGTATAGTTCAGGTTTTCTGCAAAAAACGGCAAAATAATGCATAATTTCAGGGTACTGAAAATGTTTGATGGTGTCTGTGATTCAATGCGGGTTTATTGTGATTTGTGGTGGTCCTGAGAGTCTGGTGGGGCTGGTGGTGTTGTTTTTGCTTGCTGTGGTAGCGAGGTGAGATGGTAATGCTCGCAGTGGACGCACAGGTACGGGTTCTGATATGCACGGTTAATGGCTTCTGCAAAGCGTGTGGCCGCTTTAGCACTCACGAACAGTCTCTTACCGCTTCGTGGGCAGGTCTGATCTGCTGGCGGTTTTCTGAACTGTTTAGGCAATGATTTAAAAATCCTGTCTTTTTTGCTGTATTTCGAGCGTTTGGGCATCGGTATAATCTCCATGTATAGAGATTATTTAGGGACTGAGAGGAGGGGAGAGGAGAGGAGGATACCTGGCAGCAGAGCGTGGCAAAAGAGCGTGTTATTTTGATTATGCTGAGAGCACGCTTGTATTATGGTGGGGGACTATGCTCAGATCATGGTTGTATTATGTTATTGACCATGGTTGTATTATGTTATTTTGATTATGCTCAGAGCATGCTTTGACCATGCTTGTACTATGTTATTTTGGGTTGTGCAGCGCTGCGGGGGCTGAATATGGCCAGGTGTCTCAGCGGCATTGTGCAAGATTTTTTCTGTGGGGTGGGTCTCGGTTGGGGGGTGTCCCACGTCTCACTATGCAATCTTGTAGTCCTTGTCACACTTTGGCAAAATGTAAACCACTTATCAAAATAAAATAGTAAAATAAAATAGTCATAACATGATCTAAATCACATCCCCATCAATTATCTAAAAGTGTGACGTAATCATTTGACATTATTGAGATCATGTTATTTTGGATAGGTTTCTGTTCTTGCTCTATGTTTAGAGAGAACGGGATTTTTCTATATAAATCAAGGGTTTAGCAGCGCTGCGAGGGTAGGTATCTATAAAACTATCTATAGTCTATCTCGAAAAGGTGCAGAATATTTCTGGCGAGTTTGTGAGGTGATCGAAATAATGTGGATGATCTGTAATGGTTAAGATAATGTTATTTTTGATTGGTTGATCACAGTGTGTAGACTCTCTCTGATATTTGCGGTCCTTGTCACATAGTTGGGAGATAGTTGGTATGATTCTTGCTAGTAAAAATAAAATGGTCATAAAATGGTGGGGATGGTCGGATGATTGACTATGTGAGACAGTTCAGAGAATAATCTGAAAAATGCTGTATAATTATAGGCGGTGGGAGGGCTGGATTAAAAAAAATAACATAGCCAGTAATAGTACTGTATGGATTTACAGTACGACCTGATTTTGCCCATGACAAAATACATGCAAGAATCGTGCCAAGATTGTAAAATTGCCCATGACAAAATACATGCAAGAATCGTGCCAAGATTGTAAAATTGCCCATGACAAAAATACATGCAAGAATCGTGCCAACATTATAAAATTGCCCATGTTATTTTTACAAGAGAATACTGTATGGATTTACAGTAGTTGATTGCTGTATGGATTTACAGTAGTATCCGAAATTGCCGATGACAATTAGTCGTAGCACAGAACGATATAAGAGTGTTGGAAATAATGTTATTTTTGTGAGATTGTTGGCATTATAGGGGGTTTGTGACAAGGACCGCAGCGCTGTAAGGTATTATTTTATTTTGAGAAGTGGTCCGCAAATACGCGGGATTTGAATTGACAATATTGAAAAATTTTGTTTCAAGGCGTGAAATAATGTTTCCTCAGAGGAAAGTATGTCATTTAGGATGCAATTATGTCATTTAGGATGACATTTTAAAATAACACAGTCAAAGATAGTCAAAGATAGTCCCTGCCATTGCGCTGCTGCCATGCTCTGAGCATAGTCCCTGCCATGCTCTGAGCATAGTCCCTGCCAGGCGCGCTCTTGTGGTGATGGATGGCTCAGGATAGCTTAGGATAGCTTAGGATAGCTTAGGATAGCTTAGGATGGCTTTTGTTGAAATTTTCGGTGGTGGTGGGTTCAATCCACTGCACATGCACAACAGCTAAATCATCTTAATAATGAGGAAATAGACCGTTTTCTGGCATATAACCCTACAGTACAAATATATATATATTAAAAAAATAAAATATCTCTACATATATACTATTAAATAACGTCTATTTTATCTATTTTATCTATTTTTTTTATATATTATATAGACGAAATAGAGCTATCTCAAATCAACATCTCAGATAACGACAAAAAGCCCAAAAAAGGGCTCTTGTCTTACCATCAAATTTAACACAATATCCATCAAAATTGCAGGATATTATCCTCATCTGCACCATTACCGCCGTCCAGGCGGCGACTACCACCATCCTCATCAATATCATTGTAGATCTCACCAATGTGGCCCTTACGAAACTTCCATCCTCGTATACGATTAAGATTGCCACTGTACGCATTGGACACATCTATACCACGCTGCACCAATTGCTTTTTTAATTCCTTGTCACCACTTGAATACAACCGTCGCTCTACACACCACTCAGTATATTGACTCAAAAAGTCGGTTAACTTGATTGTAGCTCTACCATCCTCAACGATTGCAGAGTCAATGAACGTTCCTAACTTATCCTCACCACTTCGCCACATTGCAGTATCTACCTTCACAACTTTAGGAATATCAAACTGTTGACCATTAGCCATGTATGCAATCGCACCTGCAATGCACCAATTTAGAATCCCTGATTGCTCAAACGTTAATTTCTTACTGATCAACTCACGATCTTTCTCAGCATCACTGAAAACTCGATTGAAATTCAGCAATACCAAACGCCGCCATATACCACCATCAGTACAAGCAACCGACGGCACGTAATTAGTATTAAGAATCATCGTTGCCACGCACGTCAATTCAAACGGCTCACCACGAATTGGCCTGGCAGCCATCCCCTCATCCGAATCAACCATCCGCTTCACGATTGTATCGTCCAACGCATTGCTAGACTTTCGACCATCAGAACTACCCAACTCGTTCATGATGATCATGCGAACACCTTTCAACATTGCTAGAGCATATTGCTTTTCTGATGTAGAGGCACCTGTGATCACCTCAGGACTTACCGACGCTTTATAACCACCATCGCCAGCTTTACCTAAAATCGGCTCTAAAACTTTCGCAAATGTCGATTTACCATTGCTACCATCACCACAAAAAAAGAACATTTTCTCTTTTGAATTACCGACCAGGCAACTGCCTGCAATCTGTTGCAACAGATCAACTTTCGTCTCATCACCTTCCATGATCTCAAGCAATGTCTGTTGCCATATTGGACACTCAGCACCATCCTCATACTCCACCTCAGATGATTTTAACAACATGTATTCCGGCTTATCTTTAATAAATTTGCCATCTCGCAAATCAATCACACCATTTGCCACACCAAAAAATTGTCCCTTACGATCAAACTCATTGTAATGAATCGGTATACCACTCAATGTCGCCGCCACATCAATAGAGCGCTCCTTAGTCCCTTTATTAGATGATGCTGTAATCCATGCTCTGACACGCTTGAGCATCTTTTGTAGCATCGCCTTAGCAACCCTAGTACGCTCTGCTAACGGCGAGTCATCGCCCTTAGCGACAGCAGGGAGTGATACGTTCATACCTTCCAATTCGTACCGATATTTTTTAATCGAATCAATAACCGATTTATATTTTCTCTCTATCTCAGAGTCTGTATTGAGGTTCCATTTCTGATTAGCCCAATATGCCCATTGTTTTAACTCAATGACGTATCGCACCTCATCATCAAACGATTTTACAAAAACCTCAGCATTGCCCGTTTCAGTCAATATCTCATCAAACTCAATATCAAGCTCATTAAGCTTTTCCAATATCTCAATAACACCCGACCCCACTAACGCCTCTTCATTAGCTTTCTCTTGCCGACGCTCTTCTATTAAATCCTGCAACTCCTCAGTCGTCATTTCCTCTCTGTTTTTAGTCATCTTCTATTACCTCCCTGGCATTTGTTATTCTGACTACTACCTACTACCAACTACCTACTACCAACTACCTACTACCTACTACCAACTACCAACTACCTACTACCTACTACCTACTACCTACTACCAAACCATCACGCCGATTTTTTCCGCTTAGCTATCAATTGCTCTATCGCATC
>Ga0209187_1001143_pt1 | contig 33995 bp, 31 predicted proteins | sample BantaG_FD_187430 | JGI IMG/M metagenome (GOLD analysis project Ga0209187, IMG submission 187430) | Marine algal microbial communities from Bantry Bay, Ireland - BantryBay_4 metaG (SPAdes) (version 2) | ecosystem: Host-associated > Algae > Red algae > Unclassified | place: Bantry Bay, Ireland...
TATCTGTACCAAATAATGGCTTTTTTGATCTTAAATGAGACCGTAGCTTATTCTCAAGCTCAGAACTTAATTCTAATTTATCTTTCATTTACGCTAAGTTAATAGACACAGTTTAATGAACAGTCTCTTCATTAAAACTTAAGTATAATAATTAGTCAATCTTCCTTCCTATAATTCAGCTACTTGACTTTGAGCGGAGTTCATGTATGAGCCTTATCTTTACTTATTATCCTGCTTACCGAATACTTCCCTTAGTAATGGAGATGTCCTTAAGCTCTTGTCGCCTCTTATGCCAGCTTCCTTTTCTTTTATCAATGAGAACATACCATCGAGAGCTTTATTATTCACGTGATCATCCAGTTCAGGATTGAGATCTGATGTGAATGGTATCTTGTTGTAAGCACTCACAGCCGATTGCCAATACTCTCTCGCATTGACTTCATCCAAAGCTGATTGTATGACTGGCATGAATTCTTGGTATAATGCCTTACGTGATGACTTGTCTAAGTAATTAGTAGCTGCATCCTTATCTCCCATAAGAATATCTGTAGCGTCTCGGAAACTCATTTTCTTAATTGAGTTTAGAAATATAGGGGTTGCTTTCTTAGCTGCGATCTCCGCTGCTTCATTCATTTTATCGATAAGATCTTTTTCTATGTTTTGGAAACCAGGAATCTTAGAGACTTTAGAAGTCACTTTCTGAGCTTCCTCTGGAATGAGTATCTTATAGGGAGACTCAAAGTATCCATTCTTCTGTGATAATGACTGTACAGCATCACTAACGCCTACCTCTAATGCCTCCTTAAGGCCAGAACCGATATCAGTAGAAGAGCCTCCTGTGACAGTTTCTTTAGCCTTGTCCAGCAATTTTCCGAATTGTGCATCACTTGTATAAGAGAAGAGAAGACTTAGAATGGCAATAATCGATAACTTTTTCATTTATATTTATTTGTAATAGTAATAACAGATTGTAAAGATATAATAGTGTTAACGAATGATTAAATTCCTTTATAATCAAGGTTCAGACATTTTTCTGTCTGAACCTTGATTTACACGATTTCCTTGATTGCTTGATTTTCTTGAATCCGTGTATATAAAATCATGGTAATCCCATAATCTTTTATAATCAAGGTTCAGACATTTTTTTTGTCTGAACCATGATTCACGTGATTTTCTTGATTACTTGATTTTCTCCAATCGGCATTTATGATAATCATGGTAATCCTATAATCTTCTATAATCATGGTTCAGACACTTTTCTGTCTGAACCTTGATTCGCATGATTTTCTTGATTTCTTGATTTTCAGGAATCCGCATTTATAAATCATGGTAATCCTACAATTCTTTATAATCAAGGTTCAGACATTTTTCTGTCTGAACCTTGATTCACATGATTTCCTTGATTGCTTGATTTTCTGTAATCCACATTTATAAAAATCATGGTAATCCTACAATTCTTTATAATCAAGGTTCAGACATTTTTCTGTCTGAACCTTGATTCACATGATTTCCTTGATTGCTTGATTTTCTTGCTTCGACGTTAATGATAATCATGGTAATCCTATAATGCTTTATAATCATGGTTCAGACATTTTTTCTGTCTGAACCATGAATCACATGATTTCCTTGATTACTTGATTTTCTTGAATCCGTGTATATAAAATCATGGCAATCCTACAATCCTTTATAATCACGGTTCAGACATTTTTCTGTCTGAACCTTGATTCACATGATTTCCTTGATTACTTGATTTTCTTGAATCCGTGTATATAAAATCATGGTAATCCTATAATCTTTTATAATCAAGGTTCAGACAATTTTCTGTCTGAACCATGAATCACATGATTTCCTTGATTACTTTATTTTCTTGAATCCGTGTATATAAAATCATGGTAATCCTATAATCTTCTATAATCAAGGTTCAGACATTTTTTTCTGTCTGAACCTTGATTTACACGATTTCCTTGATTGCTTGATTTTCTTGAATCCGTGTATATAAAATCATGGTAATCCTACAATCCTTTATAATCAAGGTTCAGACTTTTTTCTGTCTGAACCTTGATTCACGTGATTTTCTTGATTACTTGATTTCTTGAATCCGTGTATATAAAATCATGGTAATCCAATAATCTTTTATAATCAAGATTCAGACATTTTTTCTGTCTGAACCATGATTCATATGATTTCCTTGATTGCTTGATTTTCTCGAATACGTACAAATAAAATCATGGTAATCCTATAATCTTTTATAATCGAGGTTCAGACATTTTCTTGTCTGAACCTTGATACACATGATTTCCTTGATTACTTGATTTTCTCCAATACGTATATATAAAATCATGGTGATCCTATAATCCTTTATAATCAAGGTTCAGACATTTTTTCTGTCTGAACCTTGATTCACGTGATTTTCTTGATTACTTGATTTTCTCCAATCGGCATTTATGATAATCATGGTAATCCCATAATCTTTTATAATTCATTGTTCAGACACTTTTCTGTCTGAACCTTGATTCACGTGATTTTCTTGATTACTTGATTTTCTCCAATCGGCATTTATGATAATCATGGTAATCCTATAATCTTTTATAATCAAGGTTCAGACAATTTTCTGTCTGAACCTTGATTCACATGATTTTCTTGATTTCTTGATTTTCTGTAATCAACATTTATAAAAATCATGGTAATCCTACAATCCTTTATAATCAAGGTTCAGACTTTTTTCTGTCTGGACCTTGATTCACTTGATTTCCTTGATTCCTTGATTTTCGCCAATCGGCATTTATGATAATCATGGTAATCCTACAATGCTTTATAATTAAGGTTGAGACTTTTTTCTGTCTGGACCTTGATTCACTTGATTTTCTTGATTACTTGATTTCTTGAATCCGTGTATATAAAATCATGGTAATCCCATAATCTCTTATAATCAAGCTTCAGACATTTTTTCTGTCTGAACCGTGATTCACTTGATTTTCTTGATTACTTGATTTTCTTGAATCCATGTATATAAAATCATGGGAATCCTACAATCCTTCATAATCAAGGTTAAGACATTTTTTTTCTGTCTGAACCATGATTCACATGATTTCCTTGATTTTCTGTAATCCACATTTATAAAAATCATGGTAATCCTGCAATCCTTTATAATCATGGTTCAGACTTTTTTAATTACCTAAACTACTGTAATTCAGTAGATTATATGATGTAATAACTTATACAAACATATACAAACGTATAGAAACATTAATTACACGACTATCACCTAACAAGCCCCTCATATTTGCATTGTCATCGATCATCACGATCATCTTTTTGTTATAATCCGTGCCATTATAAATACTGGCATACAAAAGCATTTTATTATGAATACACTTAGAAATCAAGTACAATTGTTAGGCAACTTAGGTCAAGATGTCACATTATCTACATTTGACTCTGGTTCTACCAAGGCGAGTTTTTCCTTAGCAACTACAGACTACTACAAGGATAAGTCTGGAGAGAAAGTCCAAGATACACAATGGCATAATGTCATTGCGTGGGGTAAAAGCGCAGAGATCATGAGTAAGTCCTTATCTAAAGGATCTAAAGTTTTGATCAAAGGAAAATTAGTGAGTCGTTCTTATGAAGATAAGGAAGGGCAGAAGAGATACATTACTGAGATATTAGCTAGAGAATTCGTTAGTTTAGATAGTAAGAAGGAGCAACCTTTTTAGTGTCAGGTTATCTCAGAAACAGACTTAGTTTAAATTAGAAAAGCCCTGGCGATACTGTCAGGGCTTTTTACTTTTTAATTTATAAATTCTAAATAAACTAAAGTACAAATTCTAAAATTGTTTTTTCGATAATATCACAACACTCATTCAGTTGCTCCTCATTAATAACTAATGGTGGTGCAAATCGGATGATGTTACCATGAGTTGGTTTTGCAAGTAGACCATTTTCTTTGAGTGCTACACATATATTCCATGCTGTCTTGCTATCTTCTGTGTCATTGATCACGATGGCATTAAGTAAACCTTTGCCTCTTACAAGATTCACAAGATCAGACTTATCTACCAGCGCTGACATTCTCTCTCTGAAGACTTTGCCTAATACCATTGCATTCTCTGATAATCCTTCTTCTTCTATGACTTCTAATGCTGCTTTAGCGACTGCACAAGCTAATGGGTTACCACCGAAAGTAGATCCATGCTCTCCGGGCTTAATACATAACATGATGTCATCATTGGCTAATACAGCTGACACAGGAAATACACCTCCAGATATAGCCTTGCCTAAGACTAAGATGTCTGGCTTAATCTCTGGCTGATGTCCACACGACTTCTCACAACTACAGTTACCACATGTGGCTAATAGTCTTCCTGTTCTTGCGATTCCAGTCTGTACCTCATCTGCTATGAATAATGCATTGTACTTCTTACATAAGTCGTAGGCACCTTTTAGATAGCCTTCTGAAGGAACTTTAACACCTGCCTCGCCCTGTATAGGTTCTACGATAAATCCCGCAGCATTGGGATCTTTGAGAGCAGTCTCCAAGGCTTCCAAATCATCATAAGGGATGACTTCCATACCTGGCATATAAGGACCAAAGCCTGATGTACTATCTGGATCTTCTGACGCTGAGATGACTGCAAGTGTACGTCCATGAAAATTACCCCCTGCGAATATGATTTTGGCTTTGTATTGCTCGACACCTTTCTTTTCGTAAGCCCACTTACGACAGAGCTTGAGAGCAGTTTCTACTGCTTCCACACCTGAATTAATAGGTAAAACCTTGTCGTAATTAAAGTATTCAGCAACAAACTTCTCGTATGGACCTAACATGTCATTGTAGAATGCACGTGATGTTAATGTAAGTGTCTCAGCTTGTGACTTAAGTGCATTAATAATCTTAGGATGACAATGTCCTTGATTTACCGCAGAGTAAGCACTTAGAAAATCAAAATATTGCTTTCCTTCTACGTCCCATACATAGACCCCTTCTCCCTTTGCGAGAACAACAGGTAGTGGATGGTAGTTATGTGCTCCATACTTGTCTTCTATTTGCATGAGTTCCTGAGAACCGATCGTTGCTGCCTCCATATTATATTGATTTTAGAATTTGTTTATGTATTTCTGTGATCTGTGCAATGAGGCTATTGTCCCCATTATTATGTATCACATAATCTGCCAAAGGTATTTTAATTTCATCAGATAATTGGTTTTTCATTCTGTCTAATATCGCCTTTTTTGAGGTTTTGTCTCGTTGCATAATTCTGTCTATTCTTATGCTTTGTTCTGCGGTGACTATAATAACCTTATCGAAATATGATTGACCTTTGATTTCGAATATAATAGCTGATTCTTCTATGATATAAAGACTGTTTTGTCGCTTAGCCCAAAGTACGAAATCTTCTCTAACTGCTGGGTGTACTATAGCATTCATAGATTTTAGTAAGGCCTTATTTGTAAATATCTTAGAGGCTATATATTGCTTATTCGGTCGACCATTTTTATGATAAGCTTCTTTTCCTAAGAGTTTCTTTAATTGAGCTTTAAGCTTGGGATTTTTAAATATGAGTTTTTTGGCCTCTGCATCAGCATAGTAGACAGGTATACCTAAGCACTCAAATATGCGTGCCACAGTGGTCTTTCCAGATCCCATTCCCCCTGTCAATCCTATTGTATACATTGCCTCAATGATACAATGATTTGGTCTTATTTTGGATGAGTTTGGTATGAAAATCGATCAAAATTCTTGATTATATTGGTAGATTAGCATCTTATAATTAACTGCTAATGATACAAGTCCAAAATATTCAGAAAACCTACAACCTATCTAAACAACAGAAAAAGGAACTGCAGACTCAGGCAAGTTCCATAAATGCTGTGAATAATGTCACTTTTGAATGTCAGCCAGGAAGAGTCTTTTCTCTATTAGGACCTAATGGTGCAGGGAAGACAACCACTTTAAGAATGATGTCTACGATACTTAAGCCCACATCAGGTGATATCATTATAGCCGGAGAAAGCGTGGTTAATAATCCTCAGAAAGTAAGATCTAAGATCGGATTCCTCACAGGATCGACTAACCTTTATGATCGATTATCTCCGGGTGAAGTGGTAGACTATTTCGGTCAGTTACACAGAATGGATAAGAATACTCTCAGCCAGCGTAAGGATCAGTTATTTACACAATTAGGAATACATGACTTTTCTAAGAAGAGAATCGGTCAGATGTCTACAGGTATGAAGCAGAAGGTATCTATTGCCAGATCGATGATCCATGATCCTGAAGTTGTCATTTTCGATGAGCCTACTTCTGGATTAGATGTCATCACAGCGAATAGTATAATCGAATTAATCAAGGATTGTAAAGAGTCTAATAAGACGGTAATTTTCTCTTCTCACATCATGAGTGAGGTCGACTTGTTATGCGATGATCTCGCGATTATTTCTAAGGGAGATCTGGTATATAATAATAAGATGGAAAATTTCCGTACAGAATATGCAGGTACTTCCTTGACAGAAGCCTTCATAGAAATTGTGAATAACCATCAAGATCAATTAGTATAGTCTAAGGTCCTTTTTCTGACTACAGAATTTAATTATAGAAAACCAACTAACCAATAATGCACACCATACTTACCGTATTCAAAAAAGAACTGATCGATACTCTTAGAGATAGAAGAACTCTTATCTCAGCGATCATCATGCCGACGATACTCTTGCCGTTGATGCTATATGGATTCACTAAGATGTCTAATAGTATTATGAAAAAAGAGACAGAAAAGAAACTAAAAGTTGCCATGCTGGATGCGCCTCAGACATTCATAGAAGCATTAGATACTGCAAGATATGAAGTTATCTCTGGTATGGATATAGAGTCAGGGAGAGATGCAATATTATCAGATAGTATAGATGCAATGGTATCGTTCTTAGATGGGTATATTAATAGTATAAATACAGGAAGTACGGGTAAGGTTAATATGTGGTATAAATCTACTAATCTGAAAGTAAAGGATAGATTATCAACGGTGATAGATGATTATGAGCAAAATATACTTGATAATAGGATAGCAGATATGGATCTGACCAAAGATGCCATCAATCCAATAGAATTATACCAATATGATATTGCCCCTAAGAAGGAGCAATTAGGTAAGTTAGCTGGAGGTATATTACCTTACTTATTTATCATATTTTGTTTTACAGGTTGCATGTATCCTGGCTTAGATCTCATCACGGGAGAGAAGGAGAGAGGCACTATCGAGACATTGCTGACGGTGCCTGCGTCTAGATTTAAGATATTGATGGGGAAGGTGCTTACCATAGCCGTCGTAGGACTGGCCGCCGCTGTGATGACGATATTAGGTCTGGTTGCTGCACTTAAGCTCTTGCCAGATATTCCGGCTCATTTATTAGAGACGATTAGTAATATCATACAATTTAAGTATGTCATGATGCTATTCGTTATGATCATTCCGTTGAGTTTTTTCTTTGCTGGGATGATTTCAGCCATGGTGGTCAGAGCTAAGAGCTTTAAGGAAGCACAGAGTATACTGACGCCTATATCATTTGTGATTATCATGCCTGCGCTGATCGGTATGATGCCAGGCATCGAGCTTACATGGACGACAGCAGCTATTCCGATACTTAATATTGCATTAGCGACTAAGGAGATAGTGGCTGGTACGATCAATATGGGGCATTACTGCTTTATCGTAGCGACCTTAATACTCCTGGCTATAGTGGCAGTATTCATTAGTTATAAGCAATTCTCTAAGGAAGGAATGGTTCTTAAGTAGTCTATTAATGGTATAAAACTGAGTTAGAATTATTTTTGTCGATAGAACATAATAGAAGAATCGTCTGTTTAAAGGAATAGTTATAATTTAGATTATATTTTACTCACTATGAAAACAAATTTATCACCAGGTCATGATATATTGTCTAATAAGGACGAGTCGGTGCCTTTGTTTTCGAGTAAGTTTTTGGATGTATTCTCGAGAGTTTCGTGGTATGTTCCATTGATTTTATTTGTCCCAGTGGTGATTTATTTTTCCTATTTGAGTCTGGCCGTTTATAACTTTTCATCTATCAAGTTTTTATTGCTTATCTCAGGCGGATTCCTATTGTGGTCTCTGACGGAATATCTGTTTCACAGATTTGTATTTCATCATTATCCTAAGAGTGTGTGGGGTAGGAAGATACATTTTTTAGTACATGGTGTGCATCATGCCTATCCAAATGATTCTATGAGATTAGTGATGCCTCCTGCTCTAAGTGTTCCATTAGCTTTATTATTCTACTTTGTGTGGTCGTTTATTTTCGGAGCGCATTCAGCGCCTATTTTTGCAGGATTTGTGCTCGGTTATTTGGGTTATGATATGATGCATTATGCAACACATCATGCTAAGTTTATGAAAGCTAATTGGTTTGTCCAGATAAAGAATCATCACATGAAGCATCATTATCAAGATCCAGATCATGGATTCGGAGTGACATCTGATTTCTGGGATAAGATCTTTAGGACTGAAATAAAATGATTGTAACCGCAGAACTCAGTCTGTATCCATTGCAGGATAATTATGAGGCAACCATCATTGCATTCATTAAGTCCCTTAAGTCTAATCCATCGCTGCAAGTCTCCACTCACGCCATGAGTACTTTCGTAAAAGGAGAAATAGATGATGTCATGCTCGCTATAGCCAAGGCATCAAAGTCTATAGCTGATATGAATATTGGTTTCAGTTTAGTCACTAAGATAATCAATCGAGACTTGCCTGTGGAAAAAGGCTTTATCGAGTTCTAAGCTTCTCGATAGCTGTAATCAATTCTTCACTAAAATACTGGGATAAAACTATCTTAACAGTTTATAATTTCATTTGCGAAGTGTACTTAGTATCTTAGGATATTTAGGGATGTTCAGAAGAAAGAGATTGGTGCCGTAGGTGTTACACCTTTATAGCCCAGAACGTAAGTTCTGGGTAAAAGAAATAGTAGGGAAGCAATTTGGCAAGACAGAATGGTGGTGCAAACCAACAAGATGACAATTGTCATCTTGTAATGATGGAACTCCGATAACCTTCGGAGGTGGACGAGCTGACCAAAAATTATGACAAATTTGGTAGATGCGTTACCCCGCAGTATTACAAATTCAGTCAGTTATCGGGTATAGAAAATAACAAATTTTAATATAAGTTATTGAATTATAAGGAGTTATAGTATATCTGAATACCCCTATTAAGTATTATAGTTATATATCATAATCTGCTTAAGACTTCTGTATAAATAAAGAAAACCAAACAAATGAAAATACTGAAATTACTAGCTGGACTAATTCTATTTCTTGTAATCGTTTTTTTCGCTGTAGGGTTTGTTAAGCCTAATGTCAGTTATGGATATGAAATAGAGGTCAATAAATCAGTAAAAGAGGCCTGGGCAGTGCATCAAGATGAATCAAAGCTTAATGAATGGTTGGATGGATTCAAAAGTATAGAACTGATCAGCGGTAAAAAAGGTGAAGTCGGTAGTCAGTATAAAGTAATCGTCAATCCCGGTGAAGGACAACCTGACTTTGAGATGATAGAGACGATTACAGATTTTAAAGAGTATGAATTCGTGGATTTAGATTTTGATAGCGACATGATGGTATTTGAACAGAGGACAACTTTTTCTGAGAATGGAAGTAATACGAAAGTGAGAACAGAATCTAAAGTAAAAGGCAAGGGCGCTATCATGAAGTCTATGTTTGCACTAATGGAAATATTCGGTAGTTCATTCCAGGGGCAAGAAGCTAAAAATGTCGAGGCCCTCAAGAAAGTGATCGAGGAGAATACGACAGATTATTATCCTGTACCAACTATGAAATCTGTCCAAGATATGTAAGTATTATATAATTACTTCTTTATAGAGCCAAACCATCTTCTTCCTCCTGCTATTCCACCGCTATGTCGTTGTATGAAGATCGAGTCTTTCTCATAGAAGTAAGTCAATTGTGTGAAATTAGAGCCACCTCCACCCACGTTAAAGCTCGTTCTCTTTTCATCCAAGTTGGTAAAAATTAATTCATAGACAGCGGTAAACGAATCGAACTCTGAAGTGACTACAAGTTCATTATCAGTAAAGTCAAACTCTATGGACTCGAGATAAGTGGTGTCAAAATCAATTCCTGCCATTGGTGCTTCATTATATTCTCTAACGCTTGCAATACCATTCATTTCACTGATATTAACGAAGATGTTTTCTGTCATAAATTCTGACTTAGCTGAGATGTTATTGTTGATGACTTCCCAGTAATACCTGGTATTAGGAAGTAGATCTGAGATAACGATTTGTTGAGATTCAGTGGTAGTATCGATGTGGATATCTGAATAATTAGAATCTAATGCGATTGTCAAAACATAAGGACCTTCAGCTTCTGTTTCCCATTGGAATAATACATCTTCATGAAAGACATTGCTTTGCGATTCTGGGCTGACAAGGTTAATGACTTGACTCATCTCTTCAGGCACTTTGTCCTCTCCACAAGCGATTAATAATACAGCAGAAAGTAGAGATATAAATGCCATTAATTTGTTGCTCATATCTTGAAGTTATATTTAATATCGTTTATAATAGACGCTTGCATCTTTCTCTAATATTAATTTTTAAAAAAAAAAGAAATACAACTGTTACTATCTATCTAATAATTGCAACGCCTCTGCTACAGATGTAACGGGTAATTTACATGTCTTATTTTGACAGACATAGATTGTGGTTTGTCCTTCTTGGTTCTTGTCCTTAAGTAACTCTAAGTCTTCGGATCCTGTAGAACCCAATAGTATAGAATTCCCCAAATAATTGGCAGCCATTTCTTGTCTTAGTATTATTGCATTATCACCTATGATCGCGATCTCGTAAGGTGACTTAATATGATCGATCAAAAGCTGTAACCAATTGCTGTAGAAGCTTAGGTAACTGCTTTTTTCTATTTGATCCATCATATTATTCAGCATCTGTTTGGATCTATCGACATACTCATCATTGTAATTAAGAGAACCTAATGTGTGTAAACTTCTTGCCATGGAAGAATTAGAGGCTGGTATGACATTGTCAGCATATTCTGCATTTTTTGAGATGAGGGGTGGATCCAGCTTGGAGGTATAGTCATACATCTTTGTCTCCTGATTGTAGAAGTGATCATTACAGTATTGAGTCAGTTTTTCTGCTCTATCTATCCATGTCTTATCGAATGTTGCTTGGTATAGCTTAAGGAATGCATGTATAGACAATGCATAATCATCTAAGAAGGCATTGATGCTAGACTTTCCATTTTTGTAGTTACGATTAAGCCGACCGTCATTGTCCATCTGCTGATTACTTATAAAGTTACCGTTAGCAACAGCCTTATCTAAATATTCTGAGTTTCCGATTGCATTATAGGCATCTACATATCCAGCGATCATGAGAGCATTCCAGCTGGTTAATACTTTGTCGTCGAGTCCTGGCCTTACACGTGTATCTCTATGCTGCATAAGTGCCGCCTTGCCTGAGTTTATAGTGGCTCTTATACTGTCTTCCGATTGATTTTCCTGCTTGGCAATTTCCTTTACAGTTTTGACGATATTGAGAATATTGCTATGTTCCCAGTTGCCTCTGCCACTAATGTCATAATGTGTCTTGAATATCTTAGCTTCATCAGGATTAGAGATTATGCTGTCTATCTCTGCTTCTGACCAGACGTAGAATTTGCCTTCCACACCTTCACTATCTGCATCGAGAGAAGAATAGAATCCATTATCCTCAGAGGTCATTTCTCTTTCTGTAAAACTCAGTGTTTCTTCGATGACGTTCTTATATCTTATGTCTTTAGTGATTTGATAAGCTTGTGCATAGACGGATACAAGCTGACCGTTATCATAGAGCATCTTCTCGAAGTGAGGTACTAACCAGAACTCATCCACAGAATATCTTGCGAACCCACCCCCTAACTGGTCGTATATACCTCCCATAGCCATATTGTCTAATCCTATTGTTACTGTTTCCAATGCATTTCCTTGATTGGTATGCCAGTAGTATTTCATAAGATACTCGTAGGCGTTAGGCATGGGGAACTTAGGAGCACCCATTCTGCCACCATATTTTATGTCAAAAGTCTGTATCGCTCTATCTGTATATGTGATTAGTTCTTTCTCAGAGTAAGAGAATGCATTGGTATTTACTTCTATCAGATTACTGCTTTGTATGCCTTCTGTAATTTTAGTCGCAGAATCTTCTAATCTTTTAGGATCTTCTTTTTTTATGTTGACCATTTGTTGTAGGATTTTCATCCATTGATCTTTCGGGTAGTATGTGCCAGCGAATATCGGTCGTCCATCAGGCATCGCTATCGCATTGAGAGGCCAGCCACCTCTACCATTTAGAAGATGAGCAGCGGTCATATATACATCATCTACATCGGGTCGTTCTTCTCTATCGACTTTGATAGGCAAGAAGTGTTCATTCATGAGTGCCGCGACTGTACTATCCTCGAATGATTCATGCTCCATCACATGACACCAGTGGCATGCGGCATATCCGACGCTGATAATAAGGAGCTTATCCTCTGCCTTCGCCTTAGCAATCGCTTCCTCTCCCCATGGGTGCCAGTCTACAGGATTATAAGCATGTTGTAGAAGATATGGGCTGCTTTCATGGATGAGTTTATTGGCCTTTTTACCATTATGGTCTTGATTATTCATATTCGATGTTTTGCACATGATGCATAGTACAGAAGTCATTATGATCATTAGTGATTTCCACATAGTCTTGCGTATTGATATTAACGTGACCTCTAAGATAGGCTTATGTTACAAGAGATCATAAGGGCATAGTAAGGTCTGAATATTTTTATATATTTAGAATTTCATATTTTACTTATATAAAATGACGATATGAAATATTGGCGCAGATTAAATGGTGATAAGATCGTACTCCCTATTAAGGAAGCAGTCGAAGCTGCCATCATTAGAGAACATGCTCTTGGTAATAAATTAAAAGTCTGCATTGGTTCGGACTCACTGAAGCGTACTGAGGTCATAGAATTTGCCTCAGTTATTGTATTTCTTCGGGAAAAGAAAGGAGGATTCATGTTTATACAAAATGATAAGTCCTACCAGAAAATGTCGATTAAGGAGAGAATGATTACCGAAGTGGCTAAGTCCGTAGAGATTGCTTATGCTTTATGCGACTTATTAGATAAATATAATGTAGAATTAGAAGTCCATGCTGATATCAATACAGACCCTAATTTCAAGTCTAATGTAGCTCTTAAAGAAGCTATGGGCTATATATTGGCAATGGGATTTGTCTTTAAAGCTAAGCCAGATGCTTTTGCAAGCACCTCTTGTGCCGATAAATTCATCTAATCCAATAAAATTAGCTATTTTTCTTTTTTTAAAAATTAAGGATTTTCTTTGCGTAAATTCTTGAAATCATAATTTTTCAATCAAAAGCTAATCAAATAATGAGATTATTATACACTTTACTACTGAGTGGCTTCTTAGGAATCGCATCTGCTCAGATGAATAAGATAGACTTTGTCGAGTACGAACTGGACAATGGACTGCATGTTATACTCCATCAAGATGCATCTACACCCATCGTAGCAGTATCTATTATGTATCATGTAGGATCTAAGAATGAAAAGCCAGATAAGACAGGATTTGCACACTTCTTCGAACATCTATTATTTGAAGGATCTGAAAATATAGATAGAGGAGAATACGATAAGTATATAGAGAAAGCTGGAGGCACATTAAATGCTAATACTTCTTATGATCGGACTTATTATTACGAAATCTTACCGTCTAACCAGTTAGAGTTAGGCTTATGGTTAGAATCTGAGAGATTACTCCATGCTAAGGTGGAAGATAAGGGCATCGAAACACAAAGAGAAGTGGTAAAAGAAGAAAGAAGACAACGTATCGATAACCAACCTTACGGAACCATCTTACAAGAGACGATGATTAGATTATTTAAGGAGCATCCATATAAGTGGCCTATTATAGGTTACATGGAGCACCTTAATGCAGCAGAAGAAGCTGATTATAAAAATTTCTACAAAGACTTCTATGTGCCTAATAATGCAGTATTAAGCATTGCTGGGGACTTGGATATAGACCAGACGAAAGTATGGGTAGAGAAATACTTTGGCTCTATTCCTAAGGGAACCAAAGAAATATACAGACCTGATGTAGTGGAGCCACCTATGACAGGTGAGATCAGAGATACAATCTTTGATAATATACAGTTGCCGGCCATTATTCAAGCTTATAGAATTCCTGCTCAAGGAACTGAAGAGTTCTATGCTGTAGATATGTTGTCTACCTTATTATCAAGGGGTGGATCATCTCGATTACAGAAAGCAATCGTAGAGGATCAGCAGAAAGCTATACAAGTGGGATCATTCCCATTAGCCTTAGAGGATTATTCAGTTTCATTAGCATTTGCTTTTTGTAATATGGGAATAGATCCTAGTGAAGTAGAGAAATCAATAGATGCAGAAGTAGAGCGAGTGAAAAATGAGCTTATCTCTGACGAAGAATTTCAGAAGTTAAGAAATCAAATAGAAAACGATTTTGTAAGTTCTAACTCAAGAGTAGCAGGTATAGCAGAATCGTTAGCAAATTATCATATGTACTTCGGTGATGCTAACCTTATTAATACTGAGATAGACAGATACTTAGCAGTGACTAAGGAGGACATCAGAGATGCAGCTAAGAAGTATCTGAAATCTGATAAGCGTGTCGTATTATATTACTTACCTAAGCAAGGCGAGACTCCTTAATCAGGATTTATAAAAGACAATAATTTTTCAACCAATATTAAGTTAGATAAAAATGAAATTCAATTATATAATTATACTTTTCAGTCTCTTTTTGTTCTCTCAGTGCTCACCTAAGGTAGCACCTACAATGAATAAGGAAGCTAAGATGACCCAGAATGTGGTCAAAGAAGCAACCCAAGTATGGAGGTCATCTGTGCCAACTCCAGGACCAGCACGCAAGATAGACATGGGTGAATTTAATGTCTTTTCACTGGAGAATGGTCTTAAGGTAATCGTTGTAGAAAATCATAAGTTACCGAGAGTATCTTACTCATTATCACTGATGAATAATCAAATCAATGAAAAAGAGAAAGCTGGTATGGTCTCATTCATGGGGCAAATGTTAGGTAGTGGTACTAAGACCAGAACCAAAGCAGAAATAGATCAAGCGAAGGATTTTATTGGTGCTAATATAAATGCATTTGGATCTGGCATGTTTGGTAGTTCATTGACTAAGCATCAAGAGAAATTATTGGACATCATGACGGATATGTTATATAACCCTTCGTGGCCAAAAGAAGAATTTGACAAGATCTTAAAGCAAAATCTTTCTGGTATCGAATCCAGCAAGACAGATCCCAATAGTATGGCAGGTAATGTAGCGGCAGTAGTTAATTATGGAGCTGATCACCCATATGGAGAGGTAGAGACTGCTGAGACTTATAACTCGATTTCTCTTAAGGATTGTAAGGAATATTACAATACATTTTTTAAGCCTAATAATGCTTACCTCACAATAGTGGGAGACATCACTATGGAACAGGCAAAAATGACTGCAGAAAAGTACTATGGCAAGTGGAAGAAAGGCAGCGTACCCACTGTGAAGCATAAGACACCTAAGAGACCTCAAGGAACTAAAGTGGCTCTTGCCCACAAAGATGGTGCTGTACAGTCGGTAATAAGAATCACATATCCAGTAGATTATAAGATAGGTAACCCTGATCAGATGGCTGCAACGGTTATGAATTCTATCTTAGGAGGCGGTATCTTCTCTGGTAGACTAATGCAGAATCTTAGAGAGGATAAAGCATATACATATGGAGCAAGATCTAATATCTCAGCTAACAAACTTGTCGGTAACTTCAATGCTTCTGCAAGTGTCAGAACGGAAGTGACAGATAGCTCTATCGTAGAATTTATATATGAGATGAAGAGAATGTCATCTGAGTTAGTGGACGAAGAAGACATGCAATTGACTAAAAATTCATTAGCGGGTGGATTTGCAAGATCATTAGAGTCTCCACAGACTTTGGCGAGATTTGCTAGAAATATTGAGGAGTACGACTTGCCTACAGATTTCTATGAGACTTATTTAGAGAGGTTGCAAGCTGTAACAATAGCAGATGTGCAGAGAGTCGCTAAGAAGTACATCACACCAGAGAACGCTAACATCGTAGTAGTAGGCAATAAAGATGAGATCGCAGATAAGTTATTACAATTTGACACCGATGGAGTAATCGATTATTATGATGCTTTCGGCAAGAAGTTAGAAGCTAATAAGACACCACTACCTGATGATATTACAGGAGCTGTAGTTATTAATGATTATCTAAAAGCCATCGGTGGAGAAGCTAAGTTAAAAGCTGTGAAGAGCATAGAGTATCATTACGGGACAGAAATGATGGGACAGAAAATTAATATCGATATGTACCAGATGGCGCCTAACATGTTCGCTATGAAAGTAGGAAATGGTCAGATGGTATTCCAAGAAAGTAAATTCAATGGTACGAAAGCAATGGTAGGAGGAATGGGACAGTCTGAGACAGTGACAGAAGGACCTACTTTCGATTCTACTAAGGATCAGGCGGTTATGTTTGACCAATTAAATTATGGTACTGGGTATGACTTAGAAGTAAAAGCCATAGAAAATGTAGAAGGTCAGCTAGCATACAAGGTGATCGTGAAAAAAGGAGACAGTGTCAAAACACAATATTACAGTGTCAAATCAAATCTACTGATCAGATCTGTAGAAACGAATGAGGCTGCTCCTGGGCAGGTAATGACAGTAACAACCGATCTAAGCGACTATAGAGATGTGAATGGCATCATGTTGCCTCATAAGATTGTAACTGCAGGAATGGGGCCAGCGCCTATGTCTATGGAAGCAACTGATATCAAAGTGAATGGAGAAATAGACAAGTCATTATTTGAGATCAAATAAATTGTTGACTTTATAGAATTATAACAAGCTTGCATTTCTTCGGAGATGCAAGCTTGTTTAATTTTGAAGACCGTTGTTTTTCAACATATAGTCATAATTGCCGTTCATAGCATAATCATGTACGCAAGATATACCAAACATACTTTACAATTCTCTCGACCAAGTGGTACTTCACGTGGTGTTTTTAAGACTAAGGATAGCTGGTATTTGATTCTGAAAAGTAGTTCGGATGATCTCAAATATGGAATAGGAGAGTGTTCCATTATTGAAGGCCTTAATCCAGAAAACTCTTCTGAGTTAGATGAGAAATTCGATAAGCTTTGTCAGATGATCAATGAGTCTGATTCGGTAAGCAACGATTTTTTTACTCATCACCCCTCAGTAAGATTTGCATATGAGATGGCTATGAGAGATTTAGACACTGGGGGCGCAAAGATATTGTACGATAATAACTTTGTTAAAGGTACAGGTATCCCAATCAATGGACTCATATGGATGGGAACTAAAGACTATATGATAGAACAAGTGTCTGCAAAGTTAGATCAAGGTTACCAGTGCTTAAAGCTTAAGGTGGCAGCCATTGATTTCGGTCAAGAGCTTGATATTCTTAAGAGCATACGAAGTACTTATTCCAGTGATGATCTGGAAATAAGATTAGATGCTAATGGTGGTTGGTCACAAGAAGATGCAGTCGATAAGCTTAATCAGTTGTCAGAGTATTCTATACATTCTATAGAGCAACCGATCAGACAAGGACAATGGGAAGAAATGGCTAAGATAGTCAAGCAATCTCCGATCCCTGTGGCTTTAGATGAGGAATTAATTGGAGTAGAAAATCTTAAGAAAAGAGAAGTGTTGTTAGATACGATTAAGCCACATTATGTTATTCTAAAGCCAAGTCTCTTAGGTGGATTTTCTGCATCAGAAGAGTGGATACAATTAGCAAATGATCGGAATATTAATTGGTGGGTCACCTCAGCATTAGAAAGTAACATAGGACTCAATGCTATTGCTCAGTGGACGGCCTCTCTCGATAAAACTATGTACTACCAAGGCTTAGGAACTGGACAATTATTTGATAATAATATTCCATCTCCCCTTCAGATTAGGGATGCACATCTGCATTATGCGGAAGCGATGGATTGGCAATTAGACTTTATAGCGCCATGACCTTCGTAATAGGAAGCAAAAGTTTCTCATTAGAGGAATTTATAGTGCATTGTGAAAAAAGCAATCTAACTCATCTCAGGACCATCAGAAATGTTCTGACAAGTTGGTATGACACATCAGAAAATATGGTCATACAGACATCGGGGAGCACTTCCCAGTCTAAGTCCATTACTCTTAAGAAGGAACATATGAGAATGAGTGCTATGAAAACACAATCCTATTTTAGGTATAAATCAGGAGCTACCGCTATATTATGTCTGCCAGTCAAATATATAGGTGGGATGATGATGCTAATCAGAGCTTTAGTGTCTAATCTTAGATTAATTATAGTAGAACCTTCATTAAATCCTTTAGTTGGAATAGAAGAGAAAATTGACTTCTTGCCCATGACTGCTGCTCAGATGTCAGCTACATTGGATTACAACTTTTCTCAGGTCTGTCATGTGAATAAAATACTGTTAGGAGGTGGACCTGTGAGTCCTGCATTACATCATCAGCTACAATCCATAGATATGGAGTGTTATCATAGTTTTGGAATGACGGAGAGCATCTCCCATGTAGCCATACGACAACTTAACGGAGCAGGTCAGAGTAATGTTTTCCATGCAATAGATGGGGTACAATTCTCTGTAGATGTTGATGATTGCATCATTGTCTCAGGTGATCATATAGACCAGGATATATTGACTAACGATGTAGTACAACTGATAGATAAGTATTCTTTCCTTTGGAAAGGCAGGAAGGATAATGTGATTAATTCTGGCGGGATTAAGATATACCCAGAGCTGATAGAGCCTAAGGTATCAGAACTGATCGATAGTCCATACTTTATTGCTTCGATCGAGGACGATAGATATGGTAGTATTGTTTGCTTATTCATAGAAACGACTGAAGTTGCTAATATCTTAAAGATCAACGAATCCTTATCTTCGCAACTTACAGCTTACGAAATACCTAAGAAAACGTATGCTGTATCTAAATTTGTAATGACTGAAACTGGAAAGATACAACGTCAGAAAAGTATAGAATTAGCTGTGTCTGAAAACAATATATTTTAATACTGGTTTATAATAATAATGAGAGTCACTACTATTTATAGCAAGAATTCAGACTTCGTAGCATACAGTGTGCCAGGGCATGAAGAGCATATGTTATCTGTTATTAGCCAAACCGTAATTCAAGGTCCATCACTCTCATTGTTAGACTTTGATTTTGTATTTGCACCCTATGACAATACGAAACATGATACATATTTATTTAGCTTTGACGAGCAAATTAAGGGTGGTAAATTTCAAAGTGAGATTTCTGAAAAGCTTGATTGTAGGCCGATCAACAAACATGAATATATCGAAACTTGTGATGCCCTGATCGATAGATTAAAGGATGGAGAATGTCAAAAGGTGGTCCTATCGAGAGAGAAGAAATACGTATCTTCTGATATCGATGCATATGAGATTTTCATAGATCTAAAGAACAAGTATCCTGATGCATTCGTCTATTGCTTGTCACATAGAGATATAGGTGTCTGGATAGGTGCTACACCGGAAGTTTTGTTATCACAAGATAAGGGTTGTTTTCAGACAACCGCTTTGGCAGGTACTCAGAAATATTCTCCTAACAATAGACCAGAGTGGACAACTAAAGAAATTAAAGAACATCATTACATCGAGCAATTTATTATAGGTCAGTTAGATTTATTAGGGATCGATTATATTAGATCTGATATTAAGGATAAGCAAGCGGGCAATGTAGTTCATAGGCATTCTATTTTTAATTTTCATACAGATATTTCTCACTTGCAGAATGTCATCAATGCTCTGCATCCTGGTCCTGCAATCAGCGGCTATCCGAAGGAGAAAGCAATGCAGATGATAAGTGAGATAGAACACTATGATAGAAAGTATTACTGTGGATACTTAGGTCCAGTGAGTGCATCATCATGTGATCTATACATTAATCTGAGATGTATGAGTGTGCATAGTGATGCATGTAATTTGTACTTAGGTGGTGGTATTACTAAGGGTTCCAAGTCAGTCTCTGAATGGATAGAAACTGAGCTAAAGTCTAAGACATTGTTAGATGTATTAGAAGCAACTATAATTGCATAATGGCTACGACAAATAAAAAAAGTGTTGCAAGATTAGTGGAGATATGCCACCTACACGGATTATATCAAGTCGTATTCTCTCCGGGTTCTCGTAATGCACCTATGGTCATAGCGTTTACTAATGATGATAGATTCTCGTGTATTTCTATTCCTGATGAAAGAGTGGCTGCATTCTATGCCATGGGCATATCACAGAAGACACGAGTACCTACTATTATCTGCTGTACTTCTGGAACTGCAGGTCTTAACTATGCACCTGCAATATGTGAAGCATACTATCAGGGTATCCCTATGCTAATCCTGACAGCTGATAGGCCTTTAGAGAAAATAGATCAAGGCATCGGCCAATCCATGAGACAGAAAAATGTCTATGATAATTATACGATTGGAAGTTTTCAGTTTAGACAAGAAGCTTCTACTGCATATGATATAAAGTATAATGATAGCATTGTAGATCAAGCCATCAGGTTAACGCTTTGTCACGATGGTCCTGTACATATTAATATCCCATTAGAGGAGCCACTTTATGGATTAGAAGCTGATATACATTTGTCTGGTTTAGATATTCAGCCCATGGATCGTATAAGAAAAGAGTACATTCTCGACGATAGATCGGTGGAAATATGGAAGTCTTCAGTTCGAAAAATAATCATATTAGGACAAGGTATCCCCGATGATGAGTTTAGCCGTTTGCTTTCTCAGAAAGTTTCTAATTCTGAAATTATATTATTAACAGAGACCTGCAGTAATGCCTATGTAGATGGCAGTGTGCAATGCATCGATAGATTCTTAGAAGGTGTCAAAGCTAATGAAGAATCATATAGACCTGATCTCTTAATTTATATGGGAGGTCAGATTATCTCTAAGAAGATTAAGAAATACTTTACAGATTATCCAGCACAGCATCAGTGGAATGTTTCCATAGAAAAAGCTAAAGATACTTTCGAATCTCTGACCTATCACCATTGCATAGATAAGAAGTCCTTTCTACAATCTATAAGTCGGTTAGAATCACCCAACGATCCAAGTTTCCAATCTCTGTGGAATAATACAAATAGAGAAATTAAGCTTAAGCATGATCACTTAATCCAGAGCTTAGCTTACAGTGATATGAGTATATTCTCATATCTCATGAAAGCAATACCAGAAGGTGCAGTCTTACACTTAAGTAATAGTACGGTAGTAAGATATGTCCAACTTTTTGACCAGAGGAAAGATCTCGTATATCATGCCAATAGAGGCGTCAGTGGTATAGACGGATGTACGTCTACAGCCATGGGTTACGCCAGCGTTTCTGACAAAGAAAACTACTTAATCACAGGTGATTTGTCCTTCTTCTATGATTCTAACGCCTTCCTACATCACCCTTTACCTACCAATCTTAAGATCATTCTGATCAATAATCACGGGGGAGGCATCTTCAGAATTATAGATGGCCCATCATCATCTGATCGATTAGATCAGTTCTTTGAAGCGACACACAATTGGGAAGCGGAGAAGTTGGCTGAGTTTTACAATATTGATTATTGTAGAGCTGAGGATCTGGAATCATTTGATCATGCATTTCAGAAGGTCAAAGAAAGTGATGCTTCTAATATTCAGTTACTGGAAGTTATAACTCCGAGATTGCAGAATGGTGATGTGCTTAAGGGGTACTTGGGTGATCTTAGGTGATAGCACATTTGTACCTAATCCATCTTAACCATTGTGAAAACAAAACATTACCCATATATTTGGTATTACCAATATGGTACACATTTTTAATTTTCATCATGATAGTAATTAGTAGTAGAGAATTTAGACAAAATCAACGGTTATATTTTGATAAAGTAGATAAAGGAGAGCAAATCATAGTTCAGCGTGGTAAGGATAAATCGTATGCATTAACTCCCATTGGAAAAGATGATATCTATTTTAATGAAAAGATGGTTAAGAAAATAAAGAAAAGTGCTAAGCAAGCTGGTGATGGTGAGTACATTGAAATAGCCTCTTCGGAAGAAATTAAGGAGCTCTTAGGATTATGAATTATACTCTAAGAATAACTTCTGATGCTGTTAAAGATATACAGAGACATAAAGATTCTGGTGACAAGAAACTACTTCAGAAGATAGGAGTTTTATTAGAGGAATTAAAAGAAAATCCAAGAACTGGAACAGGTCAACCTGAAAAATTAAAGTACAGCTTAGAAGGGTTTTACTCCAGAAGAATCAATAAGAAACATCGATTAATTTACAAAATAGAAGATAAAGTAATTGTTGTAATCGTAGTGAGTGCTTACTCGCATTATGGAGATAAATAGTTAACTCTATTGGATACAGTTGATATGTAGTCAATAATAATACTCAGTCGGTAACAAGCCGATCCATAAGTTTTATCTATTATTCCCGTTCGGCGTAGAATGAAGCATAGCAATGAGTATAACCTTCTACGTCGTATATATATTCAAGATTCCGTCATGAGTAATAATATTTGATATTTAAAATAAATGAAAACTGAATTTTCATAGCTATACGTGATTAATTCTATAAGTTATAATACAACTTGGTCAAACTTCACACTTCGTTGGCTTAGGTTGAGGTTATGACTTGAGTTTTCCAGTCTATTTCGCATAATAAATCAAGACATTATTTTGCTTATAACTTATAGTTTTCAAATGCAATCGCAGATCATAATTAATATTGTGTCTAATAATTCTTAAAGCAAAAGCAGGAGCCATCCCCTTGCACCGTAAAGCCTTAATTTATTTAATTTGTTGATTTTTAGACTACCTTATTTCTACCAACGTTTTATTAATTATTTGACGTCTTAACATATAGTCATATTTATTATGCATGAGAATTTAGTCTTAATCAATGCAAGTCTATATTTTGGATATGGTTAAATCAGTGGCTTAGCTTTTAGTCAAGTTGTTTAATAATGATGTTTTTACCATTTATGCGATTTACAGTACGTATATTAATTTTTATAAAATCATTAAAACAGATACAAATACTATGAAACTCGTAATAACTATTTTACTAACGATATTATCAAGTTTTGTTTTTTCGCAAGCAGGTGACATCGACACATCTTTTGGAGATAATGGAAGGACTATTACAGAGTTTGAGGGTATAAGTATCGAGTCCCAAGCGATGGCTGTAGATTCGGAAGATAAGATTGTAATTGTTGGATTTGGTGAAGTCGAATCAGATAATGTCATTGTTGCAGTTAAATATTTATCTGATGGGCGACTTGATACAGATTTTGCAGATGAAGGTAAATTCATATTTCGTATCTCAGAGACCAGAAATAGGTGTTATGGTGTAAAGATTGACAGTCTGAATAATATATATTTAGCTGGGCATTACCGAGATGAAAATTTTGATAATAAGGGTTTCGTGATTAAGCTCACTACTAATGGAACAATAGATTCTACTTTTGCTACTAATGGAATTTGGCTCAATGAAGAACCAGATACAGATGAACAAATTAGAGAGATTTTGATCCAAAAAGATGGTAAAATATTAATTACGGGTACATCTTCCATATTTACTAATCAGTTTGAGTTCAGTACCATCGTAATTAGATTGAATGCAGATGGAACAATAGATGACAGTTTTGGACAGAATGGTATTGCAAAACTTCTCATGTTAGAATCATATGTTCCATGGTTTGCTGGTTTAAATTCAAACGATGAAATAATCACAGGAGGCTTTTCCTTTATTGGTAATTCTGCTAATCCTATCTTAATAAAATTTACTGAAAACGGAGTAATTGATATGTCATTTGGAACAGATGGCATCCAGATAGATGATTTACCACTGGATGAAACTGGATATGAAATAGCTTTCACAAATGATGATAAAATTCTATTAGTATCAAGTGTGACGACGTCGTTAGGCAGGGATTTCGGATTGACGAGATATAATGAGAATGGAACATTGGACGTTAACTTTGGCTCCAACGGTAAAATTTCGACCGATTTTTTTCAAGGAAGTAATGTCGCTCATTCCGTCGTCATTCAGAATGACGGTAAGATAATATTGAGTGGCTTCTTAGGAATAACACCGAATCATAATTATGCGATCGCAAGATATGATTCACTTGGCTTCTTAGACAGTTCATTCGGTAATAGCGGAAAAGTTAGTTCTGATTTTGAGTTAGATGATTTAGCTATTGCTTCTGCAATCCAATCTGACGGTAAGTTGCTATGTGCAGGTCATTCAAGGACGGACGACATAGTCGGGTCATTTTCAATAGCAAGATATTATACAGAATCTGTGTCAAGTACTTCTGATATATCTGATAATCTAAATAGTGTCACGATAATCCCTAATCCTTCGAATGGGCAGTTTAGATTACTTTTCAACCTTGAATATTCAGGTAACACAACTATAGACTTGTTGACTTTAGATGGAAAACTCCTTCGCCAATTACTGAGGAAAGAACTGTTATTTAGTGGTGAAAAAATTATTGAAATTGACTTAGATAAAACTATTAATTCTGGACTATATATGATAAGGATCCAAACTGAAAATAGTCTTGTAAATCAGAAAATTGTGATAAACAAATAATTATCTCACTTGGCGCTCATTAGACGAAGATATAACTCTATTAATCGACTATATGCAAGCGATCAACAAGATTTACTTAACTTAAGGCTCTAAAATAAAACCTAAGCTTATATGAAACAATTATTACTTTCTCTTTCCATTTTATTGATATCACAAGCCCTAATGTCTCAGCTCAATGTAGAGCTGCTGTCTACCGTAGAATATCCACAAGATGTGGGTAATGATGTGTGGGGCTATGTTGCGCCTGACGATCGAGAATATGCTCTGATGGGAACATTTAATGGATTATCAGTGGTGGATATCACAGACCCACGTAATCCTGTCGAGATTGATTTCATAGATCAGCAGGGATCTACTTGGAGAGATATAAAGACATGGGGTGAGTTCGCATATGTCACTGCCGATGAGGCAGGAACTACGGATGGACTTCTGGTTATAGATCTTAGTAATCTGCCAGATTCTATTTCTTATGAGAATATGAATTTGGATGTGCCTGCTGAAGGGATCATTAATACATGCCATAATATTTTTATAGATGAATTTGGTTTTGCATTTCTCGCAGGCTGTGGTAATCTAAATGAAGGCGGTTTGCTAATCTGGGATGTCAAGTCGACACCTGGTCTACCCATATATGTAGGTAAAGGTCCAGCAGAGTATTCGCATGATGTATATGTGAGGAATAATGTCGCTTATAGTGCTGAGATATCTAAGACACCATTCACAGAATTCAGCATTTTTGATGTGACTGATAAGAATGATGTTAAGATATTAGGATCGCAATCGACTATAGGTAATGCGACACATAATGTATGGTTGTCCGATAATAGCGATGTACTATTTACAACAGATGAAGTAGGGGATGCACCTATAGGTTCTTACGATGTAAGTGATCCCTCGGATATTAAATTCTTAGATGCTTTTAGGCCAGCTGCCTCTTTAGGTTCTGGCGTTGTACCTCATAATGTACATGTCTGGTCTGATTGGTTGATCATATCATATTATACAGATGGCTGTATTATCGTAGATGCTGCACGTCCTGATAATCTTATAGAAGTCGGAAACTGGGATACTTTCTTAGGAGCAGGTGCTGGATTTGCAGGTGCATGGGGAGCCTATCCGTTCTTTCCTTCTGGCACCATTATTTTAGGTGATATGGGTGTCAATGAGCAGGTAGGTCGATTAGTGGTAGTAGCACCTACATATGTAAGAGCTGCCTACTTGGAAGGTAATGTGACTGATGCGTCCACAGGTGCTCCTTTAAATAATGTAAAAATATCAGCTGATGATATCGGTATTATAGAATTTACAAGAGCGGATGGTAATTATAAGACAGGTTATCATGAGTCTGGTGATTATATGGTAACGGTAAGTTCATTCGGTTATAAGTCAGAAGAGAGAATGGTAACATTGACGAATGGTATGTTGTCGATTGAGGATTTTGAATTAGAGCCAGCAGCTCGAATTAGTATCAGTGGTACTGTCAGAGATGATGTTACGTCTGAGGGAATCGAAGGTGCTCAAGTTGTATTCACAACATTAGATGGCGAGAATTCATTTGAGTTTCTAACTGATGGAAATGGAGATTTTGCTATTCCTGAATTGGTGGCTTCAGAATACAATATCGTCACAGGTACTTGGGGATATAGATATAATATTCTTGACAATCAATCATTCGATGAAACAACTATAAATAATATAATCGTAAATCTAAAGGAGGGATATGAAGATGTCTTTTCATTAGATCTTGGATGGGAAACACAATTTTTTGGTGGCAACCAAGGAGCATGGGACAGAGATGTACCGATAGGTATAACAGCTCCAGGAACACCTGTATTGATAGCTCCAGCGAATGATTCAGATGATATCGGAGACAAGTGTTTCGTCACAGGTAATGCAAATGGATTATTCGAAGGATTATTATTAGGTACGGCTAACCTTACCTCTCCTATATTTGATGTCACAGATATGGATAATCCAGTTGTCAGCTATGATGCTTGGATTTGGATTACTACATTCAATGGTGCTCCCGATTCTGAAGACTTCATTATATCATTAGACAACGGAATCGAACAGGTCGCCATAGATACTATTGAATTTGATTTTCAGAATGTGCTTAGTGGTACAGCTCCAAATATATGGCAGTCAAGTGGAGATATCCCAATTAAAGATTATATAGAAGTCACTCCAGAATTAAGATTGAGAGCAATGATATCCGAGCAAGGTTTTGATACTGCTGTGGAAGGTGGTTTTGACAACTTTAGAGTAGTCGACAGCGGCACCTCTTCTGCTAAGGACATCATAGAAGCGGACGGATTTAATATATCTCCTAATCCAAGTTCTCAAGAATTTAGGGTACTAATTCCTAAGTCTTTCAGGGCGGATGGGACATTACAACTATTCAATATGCAAGGACAGCTAGTCAAGAATGTAGACGTAGTCCAACAATCTGAAGTATCTGTAGGAAATAATTTGGAGGCGGGTGTATACTTTATACAATTGGAATCAAAAAATAATGTAAGCCAATCTATTAAGGTTGTAAAGACAAGATAAGTCAAAATTCTATTCGATAAGAAATAGTATAACAGCTGTTATATATGAAAGATTCGAGAGCAATATTGACTCGGAATCTATTTAATATGACAGCTGTTTTTTTTATCCTAATGTTATCTGCAAGTAAAATATAAAATATGAGTGAAGAGTTTAATTTAAATGAATGTCCATTAACTAAACTTCCAATTTCAGATGGAAAGGCTTGGAGAGTTAGATTTCAAAATCCTCAAGGAATTTTCTATCGAGTGATTTTTGAAGGTGAAGAAAAACCATTAAGAATTTGTCCTTCTCTTTACACAATGCTTACAGGTGAAAAAGATTCTTACTATTTAGAAGAAGTCGAAAAACTAAATAAATCTTTACCATACTTTTTGGGCTCAATTTCTAAGAATAATTTTGAAGATTTATGGGACAAAACAATTCATTGGGATTGTCGAACACAAGGACATAAGTATCCGGATAAACACTTGCATGTAAAACCAATTGCTGAACAAGAATTAGAAGGCGGAAGTTATCCAAAATCTATTAAAGAAAAAACAAATAAGCTTTTGTTGTTAATAAAGAATGACCAAACTCAAGACGGAGCACAAATCACTCTAAAAGGAAAACTTAATTACTGGACGACCACTTACATGAAAAATCCTGAGGAATTATATTTCTATCTCTCTCAACTTGAAAAAAAAGGATTAGTCGAAGTTGATTCAGGCAAAGTAAACTTGACATTTGATGGATTAGAATATGTAGATGGCATCAATACATCTAAATCAGTAACTTCAGAAATTATGGAACCTGAAGAAATGTACCAAATTGGACTTTCTTTTGCAGGCGAACAACGAGCATATGTTCAACAAGTTGCTGAAGAACTCAAACAATTAGGAATAACGGTCTTCTACGATGACTACGAAAAAGTAAACTTATGGGGCAAAGACTTATATCAACACCTTAATGATGTATATAAGAACAAATGTGAATATTGTATCATATTCATATCACAGGAATACGCAAGAAAATTATGGACTCAACACGAACTTTCAAGTGCTCAAACAAAAGCGTTCAAAGAAAATAGAGAATACATACTTCCAGTTAGATTCGATGAAACTGAAATTCCTGGATTAAACGAAACAATAGGATATCTAAATGCGATAAACGAAACTCCACAAAGAATCGCTTTATTAGCTAAAGAAAAACTTGATGAGAATAAACATAACGGGGAATAACCATCGGATAACACATGATATGATGTCAGATTGACTATCGTAAAATCCGACACATATCATAACTACGTTTTACAGAGGCATATTCAGAAGTAAGAAGTTATAATCCCAGGGGGATTAAATTATTTTAGCCCTGCAAGAATTGCAGGGATTAGGATATAAAGTCTGAGGGGATTTGGCATGATTTTTACAAAAATCATGCCAAATCTGATAGTCATTTGAACCCATTATTGGCTGTATGTAACCTAATGCTGAGTATTGGATGTAATTTATAATATTGTAATAAACTGAGTGTAATCTGTTGGTGACGACTTGTAGTCGTACACTTACATACGAATCGGTCTCCTGACCGATGTATGAATGTTCATATTTATATAGTTCGTAGGCTTTTGTTGGTGATGTTGTTTCGTCGGCTACAAGTCGACACTTAGCTTATGTGTACGATCACAGATCATAACGGACAGCCTTTTTTGTGAACGATCACAGCTCGTAAATATCGATGACTAATTATCTTATCGATTCTTTCCAGAAAATACACTGACATTAGGATTCATCGGGTTGCCTGATGCTCTGCGGAAACTGACTACCTGGCCACAGTGCCATATGGCATCTGCTATAGGTCCATTTATCATGTTCCAGACTGGGAATTCTGTTTTCTTATCACCTCTCATAAAGACAATTTTTAATTCCTCTACCTGCTTATCCGTCAGACCTTTTACACCATTACTGGATTGCATGAAATTATTAAGTGTTATCATCCTCTTATCATTCCATGATAGATCATCTTCGTTAGTATCTCGGATGCTTAGATCATTTTCTACGATGCTAAGAATAAATTTGGATAGACCCAGCAGGTGATCTAATGTCTCCATGCAAGACCTGGAGTCTTCACTGATTCTGTAATCTAAGTTAGCTTGCGTTAGAGAGTCTGTCGCCCAGTAATATCTATAGCCTAAACCATCTATCATTCTTCCTAATACATTGCCAGAAGTTACTGCATCGGGATAATCAGGTATCGATGCATAGGGTAGCTCAGCTTGCTGGGGTGGAGAATCTAACTCTTGCGAGATGGAGCAAGAGCAAGTTAGTGTAACGATTGCAAGACACAGTAGGACTTTGTACATAGATCTTATTTTGCGCTAAAAGTAATAAAGCATTCTGTCTTTTAATTTATCTCAACTTATTAGTTCTGATGATATGTCTGTATCGCTACTCTTACAGATCCGTGATCTACAAGTAATTGCTTAGCATCCTCATAAGCTAAGTGTGTCTTTTCCATAATCATTAGTGTACCTCGATCTATGAGTTTATTATTACTAAGTTGCATATCCACCATTTTATTATCGATCACATGTCCTAACTTAATCATGACGGATGTACTAATCATATTTAGTATAAGTTTCTGAGCAGTTCCAGCTTTCATACGAGTGCTTCCAGTAACAAATTCTGGACCTACAGGAGATACGATAGGGTAGTCAGCCGCTTTGGTAATAGGTGCTTCTGGATTGCATGTAATACATCCTGTTGCGATGCCTCTCTTCTGACAAGAAGATAATGCTCCTATGACATATGGTGTCGTTCCTGATGCAGCAATTCCTATGACGAAATCAGATTTATTAATATTATAATTTTCTAAATCTTGCATGCCCAGTTCCATGTCATCTTCTGCAAATTCTACAGCTATTCTCATAGCGCCATCACCACCTGCGATCAGTCCGATTACCTTATCATGTGAGACACCGAAAGTCGGTGGACATTCTGAAGCGTCTACAACGCCTAATCTTCCACTCGTACCAGCACCGATATAGAAAAGTCTACCACCATCATTCATCCTTGCATATATCGCATCTACACAGATTTCTATATCTGGAATAATTAGCTCTATCGCGTGAGCGACTGTCTTGTCTTCAGCATTGATACCTTGTAGCAATTCTGATGTCGACATCTTTTCTAAATGTCTGTACTTGCTCGATTTTTCCGTTAGTTTATTCAATTATGTTGTTCGTTATATATGAATTAATCCTGTGAATTATCGACATGTATCCAATTCCCTTCACCATGCCTGTTAGTCAGAAATCATCCTTAGTAAGAAAACTCCTCAAAATAATTGATGTCCTTTTCCAACGTTAAAGCTAACTATTACGCTTTATACAATATTATATATTTTAGTGTTTATTGAAAAAATTAGTATCGTATTCTGAGTTTGCCGACTATTCTTTTTTAAACATTTCTCGACAGTATTCCTTCATAAATGGAAACCTTTAGGATGCAAAGATTAGAATAATGAGAATAAAATTACCGAACAGCGCATCTAAGCAGCACCAAATAAAACCGTCGATTCTATAGGTTTCTCAGTAGTCTGCCTTTTTCATATTAGGCTTTATAGGTTTAAAATTCCTTTAAGAACTCTCCAGAATTATTAAGCAATACATTCGGTGATGCGTCTATTAATGAAGATAGAATCACAGAAGCATTGATACAATTTATCATTTCTATCAATCCATTTAATTCTGACTTTGAATAAGTTGCTGCCGAAGGTTTCCAAACATTACGCCTTGAGCAAAATCACGGATTACAAATATTTGGAAATAGTTGTGCTTATGTCAGTCACAAGGCGGCAATCCATATTTTTTGTTTTATTATCGACAGCCCAGTAGAACTGCCTTCTGGAGAATTCTTATTGTTTGCGCCATTTATGTTTAAATGGTATAATAACGTATAACCACCAGACCACGATGATAAGGGTGCCGGTGAATGGATGGAAGGTATGGATAACTTATCTAAGCCTCCCACAATATGGAATGTAGAACTTACTGCTCCCTACATGCATGATGGAAGATTTAATAATTTGGACGAAGTTACAAATCATTATAGTGAGGATGTAGAAAAAAATGAATGGTCTGTAGGATTAATTACCGAAGGTGGAATTAACTTTAGCTTAGAAGAGAAGGAAGAATAATATGTTGCTATATATATCTGAATATCAATATCTTATAGGCAAATAACTTGCCTTTTTTGCTTATAGAGTATATTGTGTATATTTAGATAAATGCTACCATAGTAAGCGAAAAGGTGGGTATATAAGTTAGTTATGTGGGATTAAAAATAAATAAAGAAAAGTGAAAGGATTAATGATTGACATAGATGATGTGCTTGCCAATACTGCAAAGTATTGGATGACACTATTTGTGGAAGAGTACGGAAATCCTGAAAAATTGACTATTGATGATATGTATTTAAAATATCATTCAGTTCAAAATGTTCCCTATTGGCAGAATTCAGAAATTGATTTTTGGGTTAATCGTTTTATAAATAGCAGTCAATTTCAGATGAGATTGCCACTAATTAAGGATTCTAATGTACTACTTACTGAAATTTCAAACTTAATTCCAATAAGGTGCTATCTCACTAAAAGACCAGAAAGAACAAGGTCAGGTACCGAATTTTGGCTGAAGAAATTCAATTTTCCTGAAGCAGAATTGATATGTCGGCCTAACAATGTAAGACCAGAAGAAGGAAATCATTGGAAGGCAATTGAAATAAATAAGCTTTCCAATGAAATAATTGGTGTAATTGATGATGACAAGCGATTAATTAAAATCCTTGAGCAATACAAATCAATTCATTTTTTTCTATTCGGATTCCCTACTTATGACATAATCGATCTAAGGGTCTATCCTTGTTTAGATTGGCAAGAGTTAATGCAAAAATTACTAAAAGTCTACAATTTATGTTAATTATAATATTTGGAACTTCTTGTGCTGGAAAGACAACTTTAATAAAACAGTTGTGCAAAGATGAAAATTTCCAACCTATAATGTGTCACACAACTCGTCCAAAAAGAGAAGCTGATTTCGCAAGAACTACAATACCAGATGAACAATTTGAAGAATATAGATCGCAAGGTAAATTTCGAATTATTAACGAGCATCTTAATGCTAAGTATGGAAATTTACATAGTGAATTTGATAAAGCACAAAATTCTAAGAATATATATTTTGTTATAGACTATATGATTAAGGATTTTAATAAATTTAATAATCTTGACTATATCGGAATTGTATTAAATCCCAAAGATAGAGAAGTTCTATTACATCAAATTGGACTCAGTGGAAGATCTGACAGGAAGGAGGCAATCTTAAAAGATTATGAATCAAATTATAGTGAAAAAAAGCTACTCAAATATGAGGAGATGGGATTGAAGGTAATTAGGTCTGATGGAAATATTACTCTTAACGAAACAAAACTAAAAACAATACTAAATGACCTACTCTGATATAGACATAAACAAGCTTCTTAATAGAGAAATAGTCGTCCATCCATTAGATGAAAAATGCATACAAGGAAACGGCATAGATTTGCGAATAGGAATAATAAAACCGCTATCTCAAATTGATGCATTTATGGAAGACGATAATGCAATCGTAATTCCTCCTAAATGTTATTGTGTGGTTATTACTAAAGAGTATGTCTGGCTTTCTGGTAAGTTGATTGGCACACTTCATGCAAGAGGAACACTTGCAGCAAAAGGACTATTTACAAATGCGACAAATGTAGATCCAAATTTTAAAGGTCAAATGATAATGTCAGTCTTTAATGTAAGTGAAAAACCAATTAGGTTAGAGAAAGAGGAAACGTTCATAACACTTATTCTTCACAAGGCAAAATCTAAGACTAAAAAGCTTGTTGGTGATGAAGATTCAAAGAAATCTATGAGAGTCATTAAGACCTTTAGGGAGGAAATCTACAAAGAAGGTGATGAATTTATTAAGCATAGAAAGAGCATTTCTCAAATACAGAATTATTATAATGATAGCATTAGTAGCACTAATGGAGGCTTTGAAGACCGAGTTAAACAAGCACAATCTTCGACTATTTTTAAACGAACCTATAACAAAATTCAGGAATTTTTAGTTGGTAAGAAGATTGGGGAAATTGCCTTTGGGTTTATACTATTTCTTCTAAGTGTCTTTTTTATCTATGGAATTGTAAGTACCTATATCGAAAAAAAGGAGTTTGTTTCAATGAGAATTGCTGTAGCGACGTTTTCAATAATCTTAATGTACAATACGTTAAAGAAACATGAATAACCCCACATAACAAGCGACGATCACGATCATGCTTCCTTCGTCAGCACGACGGATGTCGCAGAACCGTTGAACAAACCCTTCACAGCTTTTCACTTATTTTCAGTACAATTTTCTTGGACTAACGGTATGTCATACATCATCTTTGAGTTATCAGATAACTTAAAAATCAATGTATTATGAATCCGAGTATTAATGATCAATTAAAATCTTATGGTGACTATTTGATAATGAAAAACTTCAGTGTAGCTACCCGTAAGATGTATCTGCGTACACTCAAGCGTTACTTACGCTTCCATGACTCTAAATTTAAAGGTCAA
>Ga0209187_1001145_pt1 | contig 33980 bp, 42 predicted proteins | sample BantaG_FD_187430 | JGI IMG/M metagenome (GOLD analysis project Ga0209187, IMG submission 187430) | Marine algal microbial communities from Bantry Bay, Ireland - BantryBay_4 metaG (SPAdes) (version 2) | ecosystem: Host-associated > Algae > Red algae > Unclassified | place: Bantry Bay, Ireland...
ATTTCTGGCTTAAGCGCGACGCGACCGACGCGAACGACGCGACCGACGCGACCGACGCGACCGACGCGACCGACGCGACCGACGCGACCGACGCGACCGACGCGACCGACGCGACCGATGGTTAGGGTACCTACCCTACCACCACTCCTACCACCACTCCCCCACGTATACACTAGTGTATACGTGGGATAAGAGGTACTATTGCCTCAGTGGGGGGAGTAGATTAACAGCGTTTAGTAACATAATACGCCAAATGTCCTATTGACGTACACGCGCCCACCATGCTACACTACTAGCACAGCAAGCGCATCAAACGCTGTGACGCAAGCGCAACCAAGCGCAAGCAAACACAAACACAAAAGGAATATATAATGTTCGGTAAGAAAAAACCTACATCATTTGAAATAGCATCCGATTATAAACTGTGGCGAAAGCACTTTGACCGCAAAGGTACAATCACAGAATACCAGTTCAACGAACTGACCATTACAGATAAGCAGAACTGCATCGAAAAAATAAAAGGTAAGCGAAAATCATAGACTCTCTAGAAAGCGACTTTCTTAATCAGCCTCTGACAGTTACTGACAGTACGGATAACCTACACGTACGGCTACTGCACACGTTACGCAAATGCGGCTATACAGTGACTGTCAAGGGCAGCAAGCTATGCATCGAAGGCAAGCCATGGAAAGGCTCATGTAAGCGCATACAGGCAGCACTGACGGAGCGCGACAAGCAAGCCATATATAACCTACTTGTGATTGACTTATCACTGTCTATACCGTTTCGCATAGCAAGGTATATCGGAGTTGCTCTGACTTATCCCGAAGCTGACACAGTAATTAGAATAGCAAAAAAAAGCGGCATAGTGCTGTATAAAACAGAACTAGACACAGCCGCGTATCTATGGACAAAAAAGTAATGAGCAAGAAATTACATAAGGATGAACTAGATTCACTAACTAACGTGTATTCAAAACTAGCACAGCAACAATCACGCGCTGCAATAGGCCAACTAAAATCTATATTTGCCGTTGCTGCTTTTGCAAGAATGGCGGTAGACAATGCCGACTATATACTCGATATGCCGACATTAAAAGTAAGGCCGAACGTGTCTCTACCGTGGGGACATCAAGGCCGTCGCTTGTGGGGACTTACACGTACAGTCGCGGATGCAACAAGGCAGATAATCACATACAATTCAGTTGTGTGTAATACCAAGTACGGTATCGTGCGCAATGCTGTATTTGACGGGTGGTACGTTATCTTCGACGATATGGAGCAATTCAAGCGGTACATAACCGAAGATGTACCGGACATTATGCATTCAGAGTATGCTAATTCAGTATATAGCAGCATGGAAAATGTAAGGGCTTCGAACTACAGGCCCGAAGTATTGAGTGCAGAATCCCATAGCCGCCGCGCTGGTATGCTGGACGGTGATAACAGCCCGGTGCCACCACTGGACATAGTCGGTGATAAATGCCGTGCGTGTGGTAGCTGCAAGAACTTATCGGTAGACCATATAATACCGGTCTCAAAAGGTGGGGATAACAGACTTACTAACTTGCAGGTGCTTTGTCGGATTTGCAATTCAGCTAAGAATAACATGCTGAAATATGCCGAAGGGAAAAACGGATAATGTCAAACACAGGTAGAATATACTTAGAGACGGTACACTCAGACGGTACCGTGACAGACCATATTAGCGGTGGCCGCGGTAAAAAGTGGTCAAAGGATGACATAATCCCGCCTATCAACGAACTAAGGGACTTTCTAGCACTTAACCCGAACGTGACAAACAAGGAGACGTTTGACCAGTACAGGCCTTACGGGTGGCGTAGTTGGGTACGTGTCAAAGCTGCCTACAAGATAAAATTAAGCTGGATTAGACCAGCTACGTGTCAACCGGACCTGTGCGGTGAATGGTCAGAATATGCCGTAAACCACAGAGACCTATTCTTCGGTGGGCGCGACTTGGCAACTGACGGTATGGTTGAGTTTCTATGTGCTGGCTGTATGCGTCGGCTTGTGCAGTCTCTAGAAGAAAATAAAAGGGACTATGGCGTTGCACCACGGATAGACATTACAAAGTTCAAGAACGTATTCAACGGGTTAGAAACAGGCAAACCAGTAGCAGCGGAACCGTACCAAATGGACCCAACACTGTTTTTTAGGGGCGATAAGCCGCAACTCAAAGACATACACAGGAGAGATATCCAAAGGGTAATATCAAATGGAAAAACCTACAGAGCGCGAAGAAAAAATAGCAAAAGGAAAGCGGTTCCGGTCAGCGGCTGACTTGGGTTTTGAGCAAGCATACACGGAGACGCCAACTGTTACAGGTCTAACAGCGTCCGAAGTAGCAGCACAGATAGAAAAGGCAAAAGTTGGACCTACATATCGCGCGCGGGCCAAAGGGTTTTTAGCGTTGTGTGCGCCTATTGCACTGTCTATACCGACTGCACTAGTCTTGCCTTTGGCAGATTATCTGTATGTTAGCGTATGGGAGCCATTAATAATGTCACTGTGGCTTGTAATATTCTCGTTGGTTTGGCTCGCTCTCATGACCGCGACAGACTTTATCGGCAATGGCTGGATATCATTTTTCAAGAGTTTTTTACTAATCAGATATGGACATAAAAAATGAACAAATACGAATTAATAACACATGATATAACAAAGACAAGCACTCATGCTGTACTAGGTAAGCACTACGGTACGGTGGATATGGTCATAACAAGCCCACCTTACAACGTCGGCATAGAATACGACACGACAGACGATAAGACACCGCGCATAGACTATGAGACCTTTACAGACCGTTACATAGACATCTGTCACAGCATGTTACGTCCAGATGGCAGAATCGCCGTCAACGTAGCCAACACAGGGCGCAACCCATACGTCGATAACGTGTCAATGGTCAGTCGCTCACTGGAGCGGTACGGCTTTACCTTGAGAGGTCATATCATATGGGACAAGGCAGCATCAGCGGGTGGTAGCTGTGCATGGGGTTCTTGGAAGTCAGCAGCTAACCCAACGCTGCGAGATGTCAACGAATTCATTGTGGTAGCACACAAAGACAAGCCGAAGAAGGAAACGCCCGGTACGTCAGACATTGACCGTGATGATTTCATGGAATGGACCAAAAGCATATGGACCATGAGAACGGAGTCAGCAAAGCGCATCGGCCATCCTGCACCCTTTCCGGTTGAGCTACCAAGAAGACTAATCAAGCTCTACACATACGTAGGAGATATAGTATTCGATCCATTCAGCGGATCGGGAAGTACTGGCGTAGCCGCGGTCGAGGGTGGACGGTACTATATAGGTATGGATAGCTCGCAGGTATACAACGAACTCGCAGATGCGCGTATTAACGCTGTGACAGAATTGTAACATAATACGTCAAATTGCCCATTGACAGTGTAGTAATCCCGTGCTACACTGTTGATACGGCAACAACAACAACAACAACAACAACAACAACAACAACAACAACAACAACAACAACAACAACAGCAGCAGCAGCAAACACAGCAGCAAACACAAAAAGGCAATAACATGAGAAGCAAAGACGCAAGAATCGGTACAGTAGTTCGATACAACGGTGAAGATTACACGGTAACGCACAAAGGTAATGACGAACGTGTGACAATCAAGCGGAACGGTACAGAGATTGTCACAACCTTGGGGTTAGACTCAGAATACAGTCACATAGTCAAGCTATAGTATAACTTGTTAGTACCGGATTGCAACAATGTAATTCGTAAACATAAGCAGTAAAGGAAAATTAATATGATTTTTTCAGACTTCACGAACTTCTACAGTAACCAAGTTGGTCTATCAGGTCCGGTTTCGGACGATCATATCGAGCAAGGATCGGAGCATGGTGATAATGCGGTCTACAGTGCAGCACTGTACGGTACCGATGACGGTATCGACAAAGATGATTATGACGATGCGCTGGCACTGTTAGACGGGGCCTTAAACAAATGATAGTCGATAATGCGCTGTATGTTATCACATGCTTTGTAGGCATATTCTCATTTGGTATCTTGTGTGCTGGACTAGCAATACAAGTCCATCGCTCATTCAGAAAGTAAAATCACTGCCCGGTAGGTTAATCCCTACCGGGCAGTCAGCCACGGCATAGTAAAGGAACGAAACGATGAACGAACAACAACTGGAAGTCATAAAAAAGGGCGCGCTAGCATGGGAAAACTACGCGGACAAGGGTTATATCGACCTAGAAGGGGCTGACCTATCCGGGCTTAAGCTAGGTTACATCGACCTAAGAAACGCAAACCTAAAAGGCGCAATCATCCGAAGTACAGACTTCACCGCGGCGAACTTAAGCGGTGCGGATTTGACCGATGCAAAAATAACAGATTGCGTCTTTCGAAACGCACAACTACAATCCTCTAAATTTACAGGCTGTAAAGGCTCACATGTAGATTTTCGCGGCGCGCGGTTAATGGGTGCAGACTTCGCATACTCAAACCTAACGTTAGCGGTATTTTGCGGGTCTGACGCGCCTTACATAAATTTCACAGAAGCAGAGCTATCTAGTTGTTCCTTTCATCGGGCAGTTCTGGACTGCGCAAAATTCATAGATTCAACGTTGCCGATGTGCAGCTTTCTAGGATGTGACGTAGAGGATTCAGACTTTACAAATGCACATTTACGCTATGCTGTTTTTAAGCGTTGTGATTTATTCTCCACTGTGTTTGACCATGCCGATCTATACCATGCAAATATTTCTACCTGCCAGATACGGTATGCTAGCTTCGAAGGCGCAAACCTAGAAGAGTGCAAGCTACCGCTTACGTTCCTGTTTGACAAGCGCGGCCATGAGGCGCAATACAGCACCACCGAAAGCGGCGAAATTACATACCATCTTGGATGTAGAAAGTTTAGCCTCAGTCAAGCAAAAGAGCATTTCTTATCCGATGTCTATGACTATCCGAAAGCAGGACGGTACATAATCAAGTTGCTGAAATTGTGTTGGAAGGTTAACCGCGACAGTGCAGAACTAGCAGAGGAAAAAAACCTATGAGACGCAACCAGTACGACTTATTACTAAAAGGTGTGTCGGTATGGAACGACTTCAAAGCTAGCGCAAAACAGCACATAGACTTAAGCTGTGCGGATTTAGCACATATGGACCTGCGCGGCATAGACCTTACCGGAGTCAACTTAAGCGGCGCGGTACTTGTCAATACGATATTAGACCACTCGAACTTATCAGATGCTGATTTAACGGGTGCAGAACTCAATCAAGCAAGCATCCGACACTGCAATTTGACCAGTGCTGTACTTAACATGGCGGGTGGTACAGCGGCTGATTTTACAGGCTCAAACCTTACCGCGGCCTTGTTTCTTTCTGCTGTGTTTCAGTACTGTAATTTCAGAATGACCGAAGGCCCACGCGCTAACTTTGGCGGGGCTGACATAACAAGCTCTGTGTTTGTGCAGTCTGATTTTAGAGGCGCAAATTTTGAGCGTGTGAAGGCAAGTAATACGGTTTGGTGCGGTACTATTATATCTCGCTCACACTTTAAAGATGCTGTGTTGAGAGATAGCAACTTTGAGAGATGTAGAGCAAACAACGCAAACTTTACCGGAGCAAATCTAGAAGGCTCCGACTTTACAAATGCAAGCATAACACACGCCATAACAGATTCAGCCCACATGTACCGCTGTAGTCTGCCTATAGAACTGTTGTTCGACTCTCGCGGACATAATCTAACATATGTGACTAGGAATGGCAAGTTAGAATTCAAAGCAGGCTGTCATAATCTCAAGCCACAGCAAGCGCAAGAGTACTTTCTAAGTCCAGAATACAAAGACACAGCGCGCGGTACAGTAATAGCAGCACTTTTAAAACTATGCGAAGAGACCTATGACAGCAATTTGTAACATAATACGTCAAATTGCCCATTGACACGCACGAAACACCGTGCTAAACTGTTGATACAGGCAAGCGCAACACAGCAAGTGCTGTAACGAAGGTAAAGCGTAGCCAACACAGCAAGGTGATATTATGAATAACATACAGTACGAAATAGCCCTAAAAGGTCCCAAAGCGTGGAATGAATACCGTGACGGTACCAGTGAAGTGATTGACCTATCATACGCTGATTTAGCAGGTTTAGACCTAACTGGTATCAACTTTGACAACGCAAACCTAAGAGGCGCAATTCTACAGTTCGCAAACCTAAGTAATGCTTCTCTTGTGGGCGCAAATGGGATTGATGCGAACCTAGCAGGAGCAACGTTCACGGAAGCAAAACTAAACGGAGCGGTACTAAAACACGCTGACTTGACAAATGCCAAATTCAAGCGTGCAGATATGCAATCCGTGGTGATGACGTGTGCCACCGCCCAAGGCGCAAGTTTTGAACTATCAGACATGACAAAATCTGTACTTGAACGGTGTAATATCTCGCAGGCTGATTTTAGCAATGTGTTAGCACGACACGCTATAATCACCCAAGCGTTAGCACTGGACACAAACTTCTCAAATGCTGACATTGCGTATAGTAATCTATCATTTTCAAGACTTGACAGTACATCATTCTATCAGTCAAACGCTTTTGCTTGCATCTTCGATAATGCAAGTCTTGAAAATGCTGACTTTACAGAATCGTGTATGTCCTATGCTTCGATGCGAAGGGCTAACGCTTACGGAGCGACGTTCTGTATGGTAGAAAGCAACTCAGTAGATTTCACAGATTCATTACTACAAAAAGCAAACTTCAAAGACACATACTTACGGGATACTGTCTTACCAGATGGTATCGTATCAAACACAAACAACTAACACAAGGAACAAATAATGAACGAATTAGAACTGTTGATGGGTGGATTTTTCCTACTAAGCGCATTCTGTACGTTACTAATCTACGCATGTGTTGCGATAGGTCGGTAACATGGCAGACAAGATAAATTACAGAACGCTACGCGCGGCCATAGGCAGGATTGCCCTACCGGGTACTACTGTTAAGTGGTCAGAATGCAAGGAATGGATTATCATAAGGCATGGCAGTAGAAGCCCCCTAAGGCTGACAGTAAGGGAGTATGAGGTACTGCTAGAACTAGGGGAATTTGACGCTGATTTTCATTCTATTTTAGAGGATAAAATAGGGAAGGCTGAATGAGCGAATCAGACAAGGTATGCTACCGCAGCATAGCCGCAGCAAAAGCCAGAATGGTACTAGACGGCTCCACAACCGAACGGTCAGAATGCGGGCAATGGGTACTAGTAAAGTACGAAGATAGGCAACCCATTAAATTGACCGATAAAGAATATGAGACGGTATACGCCATGTTTGAATTTGACACCAAATCTAAACATGTGTTACACTTAAGCAGTAACAGCACAGCACTAGAAGGTATCGACGCTGTGACTGACAAATCAGGGAAGAAAATCAAAGGGGGTGATAAAAAGCGCAAATCTAACAGAAAGAAAGTACACGCTGACCAGATGAAACTGTTATAATGAACGCTAAAAAATCAGTAGGGAACTATTAATGAAACGTGGTAAAAAAGATGATTGGTCATATTCTGGATAGCACAGGATAAGCCAAGTACTATACTATACTAAGGGAAGGGTGCAGTCACGGCAAGGTGACTGCACCCTATTTTTTTACCATAAAATACCGTGCGCCAGTGTTATAATTTGCATTACGACAACCAAGAGACAACAAGCCATAATCACAATCTGTCGGTTTGTTGTTTGTGTTAGACTGACCACGCGCGTGTCCGGTCCACCTGCCCGATCCCAACAGAGCTTTGAGTAATTCTCTTTTGCCTTCGTGTAGGCAGTACCGTAGGTAAGGCCGCGTGACAAGTGATAGTAGAATATAGCCGCGTGGCCGTTTGCCTCATTTTCTTCTATCAGTACTTCGGAGCCATTAGATACAACGTTAACGTTCGCCTTTTCTGCTAGTTCTTGCGCTATCAGTTTCGTTCCGCAGCCGTTCAAATACATCATGCTAACATTTGAACCTATGCCGGCCAAGTCACCGACTGTTAAGTTCTGCCCATTCTCCAAAGGAAAAACACACGACATCAAGTCGAACGCCCCAGCTACATGTACAATATCGAATCGCCCTACGTCTATTAAGTCTCTTACGCGTTGCGCTGTTACCATACCGTTGCGTATTACGCTTGTATTGTGGTGGCGGGATATGCTGTCAATCTCCGACACCTGCGAGTCGTACTCTGTACTAGTGCAGATAATCAGCACAGAGCGCGCTCCTTTCTTTCTCACATAGCCAAACCAAGCAAGGGCGAAGAGTACAGATTTAATCATCATACTATCACCTACCTGTAAGCTATAGGGATGTACGTTTTATTCTCTTTTGGTTCCTTCTCTTCGGGTTTAGGTTCGGGTTCTTTCGGTTTAGGTTCGGGTTCTTTTGGCTTCGGTTCGGTCGGTTCGGTCGGTAGCTTGACTGTACCGTTGCCATAGTTTAGCTGTACCCAAATTCTGTCACCTTGGGACATCTTGCCATTAAATGGTATACCGTTGCCGCTTGCATCAAACTTTTTGTCAAGGTAGTAACCCATGATTGAGCTACTATCATATGGCGTTGTGGTAGCATCTTTACGATCAGGCCTGCGCATAAACATGCGGTATACACCGTCTTTGTCTATACCGTACTGTGCGAAATGGTCATACCCTGCTTGATTTATTATCACAGGGCAATCTGGGTGATCTTGCTCATGTAGCATACCTAACATATGCAATAACTCATGGGTAACGACACGGTGTATTTCGTCGTACCGTTCGTTTTCGTGCGCCCAATCTAACCACCCAAAATTCATTGTGTTTCTATGCCAAGGCAGCTTTAACACATCGTTTCCTAGAAATGACCAGCTACCACCGTCTCTAAAAGTGCATCTGATTTCGGGCGGGAACAAAGCATCAGCACTGTCTTTGTAGGTCTCTTCGTTCTCTTCATGTGCTAGTCCAACATCCTCTGACACTGACCATACAATATTCAATCCGTGGCCTATCGCGTCGCTTGCTTCTATCACATACCTATGATAAACAGGCAGACCGCCCCAAAACCGAAAATTTAAGGTTTGGCCTCTCTTCCATAAGTTGGCTGTAAGTCCTACGCCACGATGCGCGGCGCGTGTCCTTGCCGATTCTGCTATTTTTTGGTCAGTACCACACAAACACGACAAGTAACGCGTGTCATCCTGTGTTATTGACTGTACCGTACTTTTAATACTCATTTTGCCTCATTTTGTCTTATTTTTCAGAATTTGACCTAACAGATAGGCCGGTACGCAACGATAACGCACCAGCCTATGCAATAGTATCATTTTGGTACTATATGCTTGTCTTGCCTCTCATAGCCCGTCTGATAGGATGTGCTGCTGAAAATTAGACTAACTGCCTATTTTGTGGCCTTTTCTGTTACTTTCTTCTTTCGTTTTGGTACTATCTCATCTTGCGGTACGTATTCTTCGGCTGGCTTGTCCATTCCTAGTGCTGTCCTAACTTTGTCCAGATTGACCGTACCGTCGCTGTTAATAAATGCATCCGTACCCAAGTCCAGCACGGTACCGTTCGGTAGGCTGTTACTGTCAATCAATGCTTGACCGCGACTGACGCTGGGGCTGAATGTGCTATAGCCCATGGCCGCGGCTGTTTCTGCAACTGTCTTTCTGTTATTCTCCGTACCGCGCCAGATGATAGCTTTTTTTGCTTGTTTCTTATCGTTGCCTTCCATATTCTACTCCTTTTAGATTAGCCTTTTAGATTAACCTTTTAGATTAGTCTCTTTGAGTCTCGCAGCATCGTTACAATCTCGCGGTCAAATGACGGTAGTTCATCATTTATCCGTTCTGTGGTAGTAACCGATACCGTTTCTTTTGCTTCGCTGAATTCCCATTTCAGGGACTCAACGTACATTTTTATGTTTTTGCCGCTGTGATAGATAGTGCGCGGTGTATAAATGGTAATGATATCACCTAAACCGAACGGATGCGCTGCATCTGCCAACACAAACGATACAGAGCGTACCGTTTCAGACCGTCGCTGTAAGTCTTTAATGGCGAAGTCCACCATGCGGTTAGCGGCTGTCGTGTCGGCTGCTGCTTCGGCTGCTTCTCGCGTTGCCTTCTCCGGTTCGGTCTCATCAACTGGTATTTCTTCGGTTCTTAATTTGTTGTATATACTGGTATAGTCTACATGCTCACTAGATATGTATGTTCTGGACGGGTCCACTACTTCTATGTATCGCAACTCCGATCCAGATGGACCATACCCAAAACCAGCCGGTAAAGTCTTGTCTGTCATGCCTAATACAATTGCGCCGCTGTCAGCCGTGGGATAGATTCGATTGATGTATTGTTCCGTGTCTACCGTTTCAGCATAGGCTGTGGGCGTATCGTATCCGCTTTTACTATTTGGTGATATTGCTATCTTTAACTGACTGTTTATATCCTGATTTCTTACGCCCACAGCCCGATCACCGCGCTGGTACCAGTAGGCCCCGTAATAACGTGCTATATCTGTAATAAATTCCAGTACAGTACTCCGGTTATAGTCCAGCAGTATTTCACCTGTGAATGTACCCTCTAAGCTGTACAGCAACGGGTTAAGTTCTAGGTTGCTCACGGCTTCGGACATTGCCGCATCTGCACTAATAAAAACACCGTCTCCTGCTTTGGGTGGCCCTGTATTATAGCGCGATAACTGTATAGTCTCTTCTACGCCAGTTAAGGTTAATTCATTTGTATCATGGCTGTACTCTATAGTTGTGATTATGCCATAGAATGTGTCATGTGCTTTACCTATACCTAGACGGAACGCAATTCTACGCTGCAAGGGTTCGGTTCTCATTGTTACCGTTGCAGCATCCAACACAAGAGAAAAACTACCGACTTGATTACGCGCCTTGCTGAATGATGCGGATTTTATAATGTAGTCACTGTTGGCCGGTGCAATGGCCGCATCTGTTAAATTGTGGTCAATGTACAGTGCCATTATTCGTACCGGCCTTCGTGGTAAAATGTCACGTCAATTTCTCCACTGCCAGATAAGCGGTAGAACCGAAATGTACTAATCGGCTTGCGCAGCGTACACCATGTTATTTCTTGATGCGCAGGCTGTAACTCTACATTGAAAGTACGGTCATGCTTGCTAGTAGTTGCCGCGGTTCGGTTCTCGCAGTCCAGCACAACGGATTGAGTAAAGCCGCCGATATCGCGGTATATCAGGTCTATCCCTTCTCCGGTCATGCGGAACCCGTCTTGACCAGCGGGTTGTGGGCTGACCAGCACGCGCGGCGCGTAACATGGTGCGCGGCCATAGCGCGGTATAGTAAAATTGCCTTCGCTTATCGCGTCGTTCTGCACTCGCGTTCGTGTGCTGTCATCTGACCAGTTAGTCGATGTTAGGATAAATTCAGCATCGAATTGTACTCCGGACACGTCCGGCCTCTCTGTGCTGGTCACGTCAAAGCGTAGCAGTACAGCGTTAGCTATCTGGTCCGGCTCAAATCCTGTGGCGTACAGCTTGCGCTTTAACTCAATCTCCGTACCGACAAGGCCGCGCAGATAGTCAGCTAGGAATATAGCCGCAGTACCGTCATGCGCTACGCCAGAAAGTGAGTGCGGGTCTTTGCCGATAAAATCATCATTATATCCTGTGTCGGTTAACAATCCGGACATTTTTACTGTCTTTGGCCCGGTCGGTGGCGGGTACGGTACAGATTTAATAGTCTGAGTTGATACGTCGTATAGGCCGCGTCGCTGTGCTGGATTGCTAAATACTGTGTTGGGATAACTTACAGGTATGCTATATGATATATCCGTCCCACGTACCGCTGCCGTTTTGAACTCTGTTATCTGGTACATGCTTTATCCCCTTCGCATAGCGGTACTTAACGCGCGTTCTGTGGCTCGCTTGTTTTCTTGTGGCTGTGTCTGTCCATAGAAGTTTTGGTTAACTATTGTGTTAGATGTCCGGTTACTCCCACCACCAGCATTGAAACCGGTACCTGTAGCTGGTGCAGGCTGTAACCCGCCACCAAAGCCACTAAACGGATTCTTTAGCCTATCGGTAACTGATTTTATTCTGTCCAGTGCGCCATTAAGCGGATTAGTAACTTTATCTGTAATCCACTCACTAATGCCGTCCAGCGTGCTTTCGATACCGCGTCGTAACGCATTGCCTATGGCCGAACCGATTTTGCCGAAAAACTCAATGCTGCGAGACAGTGCAGTAATGATAGACTCTATACGGCTTGTTATGCTCTCTAGTATTTCGTCAGCGGCTTGTCTGATATCGTCACGTGCAAGCCACCAAGCCGCTATCAGTGAAGTGATGTATGCTATCACAGCAACAACAGCCGCGCCAGTAGCAGACAGTCCAGCAATAAAGCCACCGATGGAGACCACAACCGAACCTATAGCAGACACGACAGTGACCAGCGCGGCTATGAATGGCGCAAGCAGCACGACCAGTGCGGTAATGGCAATGCCCCATTTCATCGTGCTATTCTCTGTGTTGGTTAGCCATTCTATCAGTGCTGTCAGCCACTCCACAAGTTTGGGCAGTACTTTTGTAGAGAACTTCTCTATATGCGGTATTACGGATAGTACCGCGGCTTCTACAGACGGCCAAAGTTCGTTAGCCTGTTTTAGTAGGTTGTCGGTCATCGGTGTAGCGGCTGTAACAATCTTTCTGTACGTTCCTTCTACCAGTGTGCCTATGTCTTTATAGGTGTTACCCATGCTTTCGAAGGAACTTTCAAATTCTGCTTGCATGGCCGCATCTGGAGCTAGGTTTAATTCCTGCGCAACTTTTGCCAAATCTTCATATTGCGTACCGAACAATTCCATTCCGATGCGGAATTTATCCGTTTCAGAATCGACTTTTGAGAGTTCATTGTACGCCAGTTCAAATGCTTCGGTCAGCGTCAGCGCGCCACTGGACAGACCATCTAAGAATCCGTCTGTTGTCATGGCCGAACCCGTACCACCGTGCTGCTTTTCCCACGCTGCTAGTTCTGTACGGCTGTCGGCCAACTCGCTTGTGTAGCTTTGGAGCTTATCTTCCATAGCCGATAATTTAGCAGATGCTTTACTTAGGTCTATTTCGCTTGTGTCCGCGCTTAGTCGTGACTGTTGTTCTTTGACCGACTTGATTTTGTCGGCCAACTGCTGGACTTGTGAAGTTTTCTTTCGTATTTGCTTCTCAAGTTTAGAGTTTGTTATGCCGCCAAACAGTTCGGCAAGTACGTCACGCTTTTTGTCCATACCATCACCTGACTGAATGGTTTGAACTGTATTTGAAAATTCTTTCAAACTGTCGGCTATCTTATCGGTACCTAGCACGCCACCGGCCATACCAGATTCCAGAAATGTCACTAGCTGTTTTGCGCCAATTTCGGCTTGACCAAATACTGGCGCGTATTCTGCTATTGTGTCTAAAAAATCGTCTCCTGCACCCAAGCCGCGCTTTAACCCTTCGGCTACAGTATCAAGTGCCTCATCTGCACTATATCCTGCATCGTCCATTAAGGAAACAATGCTTTCGGATACCTTGGAAAAATCTTTATCGAACGCATCAGCAATAGTTTTTGAGCCGCGCGTTATCTTCTCTACCATTGCAGCATCCGCGCCTATCTTTGCTGACTGTAGCGCGACTTTTTCAAATGCTGCACCAGCTTCTTCTACGGAATTGAAGAAATTGTCAGACCAGATAGACCGCACTGTCAGAGCTAAACTGTCAGCGCTTTCGTCCATAGCGGATAGGCTGTCACCGAACCGCTTTTCTAACTTGTCTGTCTGTAGCGAGACCTTACCCGCTGACACAGCAACAGCACCCAACGCGGCTACAGCACCAGCCGCGCCTGCTTTGAGCATACCGGTTCCCACGCTGGTCAGCTTTTCGTTTGCTGTTGCTGCGAAGTCTGCAATCTTACCTTTGGATTTTGCTAAACCGGGCGCGACATCTTTGTCATCGACCACAGCCTTTAATATCAGATTCGCTAGTCTCATTATCCGGCCTTACTCATCAATTGTTCTGTGCTTAGTTTGCGCGGCTTGTATCCGCTAGCTTCGGCCCGCGCGTTAAAGTGAGCTACAGCATAAGCGCGTGCTAGAAATTTCTGCCTTGACACGTAGGAGCGCGCTAGCAGCACCTTATCGGTATACGGCAAATCAAGAGAGCTAGTACCGTACTGTGACAGTACTAGCTCATCTATGTCTACTGGATTGTTTAACCAACCGACATCTTGACTACTTGATTCACCGCTACGCCAAAAGGATATACTAGACTTACCTGTGATATCAGTGCAGATAGTAACTCGCTCATCTTTGCATTGTCAGCTAACACAGCCTTATCATTTTCCAGTGCTGGATTGAATGAACATACAATGTCCAGAACTACATCTGGACTGTTGAAGGCTGTGCTTACAAGCCGCTCAACTTCACCATCGGCTGACAAAGTACTAGCAATGTCGGCAAAGTCCAAACCATCACTTACTTCTTGTGATAGTACACGGCCTATTACTGATAAGTCCCCTACCTGTGCAGCAACAGCCGCGCGCCAAGCGCGTGACTGTTTCAGATTAGGTTCTGTAAGGGCATATGATTTACCTGCAATTTCTACTTGTAGGTCTGCCATTATCCACCCTCTCCCGTATCTGTAATGTGTTGGTACATAAACCTTTTCGGAATGCCCGAACTAGGACTAATTACTTCCATACAGTCAAACGTTACAGGCAGTGATGTTACGGTCTCTAAGCCGTACTCTACATCGCCAGTGACAGTAACTGTAACCAGCGGGAACAACCAACGTATCGGTGTAGGTTCACCGTCCGAGCCGATACGGTAAGTATCGACGGCAAGGGAGTATTCCTTTTTAAGGTTTTCCTCGCCTATTTCTACTTCCGTACCCGTAGCTGTACCGGTTATGCTAGAAGTGCCTGATTCACCCATCAGCATTGCGACAGCGTCCGGACCTGTGCTAATAATGTTAGCCTTTACGGTACCTTCCCACCCGCTGACATAACGGCGAACCCTACCTTTTGCCTCTGAGATTTTTACATCTGTGTAGGTTTCTGAATAGGTAAGGCTAACATTGCCTTCACTTGCCCCTACATATACCCATCCTGCTGGAAAGTCTGCACCTGCTTCTACTACTGATGGTGCAGGCAGACCGCTTTCACGCGCTGGATTCAGCCATAGCCGCGCATTTGATACGCCAAGATCGGCTTCTACAATTGTTGCCATTGTTTCTGTCTCTCCAGTGCCAGATTATAAACTGGCGATATAGTTAATGTCGAAGTAGCCGCGTGATAACTCGCTGCTATTTTCGTATTCGTATGATTCGTTCTCTGTGCTGCTATAGCGTAGCACTACGCCAGTTTGCTTGCCAGATAGACCGCTTTTTCTTAGGTGTTGTTTCAGCGAGTCGATTATCTCTGTCGCACGATTGTACAGTACCGATGTAACGCTTACCTGTATTCTAACTTCGCTCATTCTTTCGGTTGTCGGCATCTGGTTAATGCTAATGACCTGATATACTATGAACTCTTGGATACCTTGTGGTGCGAAATTTGGGTATACTGGTAGTGTGTCCGATAGCACAATAGGCGCGGTACTTAGCTGACTGTATATGGCGTTGCTGACATTTTCATTCATCGGCCAACTCCCTAAATTTAGCTGCAAAACTCTTTAACACAGAATGCTTTTTGCCGTCAACAGCACGGCGAAAAAATGGTTTTGAATTGACCTTTACGGTACCGTACTCCACAAGCCGCGCGTACGCTGCACTGAAACCAACATAGCCGGACATATTATCTGGCTTTGGCTCGCGTAGTCCAGCACTAGCGCGTCGATAGTTGGAATGACCGCGACTGTTACGGAATGAGCTATTCTTTAATTCTCCAGTATCAACCGGAGCGTTAGCCTTCGCAGCATCTTCTATGTGTTCTAGTGCTGAATATATAGCCGCTGGAGCATGTGCTTTTAGTGCTTTCTGTATATCCGCTCCGAACCATTCTAGACTCGCTTTACTCGCTTTACTCACTTTGCTTGTCTCGCTTTACTCACTTTGCTTGTCTCGCTTTACAGCCTTGATTTTGGACCACTCGCGGCTACCGTGCAGTTGCAAGAATTCTATCACATCATAAGCACGTCCGCGGTACAGTACTCTATTAGCTGTGCTTATATCGCGTCGCGCGCGTATTGTAAATTCTGTTATAGACTGTACCAGTTCGTTTCCCGTCCCACCCGAAACAGATTCAGTCTCTGATTGTTCACGTACACGCGTCCATACTGCTAACTGTGTACCCCATACTTTTGTACGTTCGCCACTTGGCGTTACAGTATCGGTCTGCGATTGAATTATGATACGCTCATTAAGTTCTGAAACTTTCAAGGGTGTTTACCTCTTTATGTTTGTAACTAGCTGCTGGACACCCATTTTGAGCGCATACGGCAATGCTGTCACGCCAGTGTCTACCGCGCTCCGGTTCTGGTACAGATGAGTACAGACCAGTAACACGGCCTGTTTCAGTTCTGCGCGTGCATCCAAGCCATAGCCCCCGGTCAACTCGACGGTAACGCGCGCATCCTGCCAATTGCGGAACTGCAAGATGCCCGGTCTAATCTCATAATCAGCGGGCTGTACTGTTACGGTGTCCGATCCGAACGTATGCGACCGTGTGGTTACAGACTGCACAGAGTCAATCGGATCGGCCATGGTAAGCAGCTTGTCACCAAGTACAGATGTGGAGAGTCGGTACGTACCCTTGTCTACAAGAGTATTTGTTAAGCTACCGATAAAATCAGCCGCCGCGCTATATATAAGGTCGATTTCGTCATCTGTATCTGTGTAATCTACTCTTAAAAATGTCTTTACTTGCTCGGTTGACAGTGATTTTTCAGTCACCGTCAGTTTTTCTACCTTGTGGTTATACCTCATTAGTTACTCCCACAGCGTCGATATAAGTATAGCAGAAAATACCCGCTCCACGGTTTTGTGTTATGCCCCACCTGCCATTGTTTGGGCTGTCGAGAATAGTAGATATACCGTTGTTGATACTCAAAAGCATAAACTGTGATTCACTGCTGGCGCTATAGCCGAAGTACACGCGGTACACACCCGAAGCTGAAATAACAATTCTACCGTAATACTTATCTGGCATAAAATTATCAAGCTGTTTCCATGCTCCAACTGTCAACGCACCAGCAACGTTTTGTTCGCCGCGTACCTGCCAGAATTGACCGGATGCGTTCCATTGCATACACAAACACACGTTATCGAGCGTAGAAGGCGCGCCCATTACGGATGCACTCCACACAAACCGATGATTCAAATCAGCACCATACGCACCGTCGCGTATAGTGTAGGCAAAGTTGTAGTTAGGTGCAGTTGGGATACCAGTATTAGCCGGTCTGTCATACGCGAGGCTGTTATTGCCCGAAGTGGTAAGTAGCCGCCAGTTTGTCTCACGGTCGCTTATCGAACCGCCAGAATCTCGCATAGTCCAGCCGGGCGCGGTGCCTGAAAATGGCGTTCTGAAATGCTCTACATCTGTCCAGTTTCTAGTATATGCTTCTGTATATCCGCTTACCTTGTCACCGCGGATTGCTCCGGTTGCTTCTACGTCACCGTCCACGTCTATATCAGACGTTGTCAGTACTTGCGTGAATTCGTTCGTACCTGTTGCCGTATTGTTAGCTGTTAGGTCAAAATAGCCAGATAGGTCTACGTTCGCGGGCGTAGCTGGTGCAGATAGCAACCTTTTTGTGTTAGCTCTTGGTATCTTCATAATAGGGTAGACCGACACAGTACCGTACTGTGTCGGTCTGTTGGTTACGCTACTGTGTGAACTGCGAACGACTCATCATGCTTGATAGCGAAGTCGGCATCCTGCAATGCGTTGACCTCAATTCCACCACTCGAAGCAAAGGTATACGGATTGACAATAATGTCCAAGCCGCTCCACAGCCCCATTATAAGACTTGACCAGTTCCCGAAGATGACTTTATCATCTGGTAACTGTGTGGTCACGGCCACGCCGTACCCATTCAAGGGCTTGTTTGACTGCGACATGTAAGCCGCTGGTCCATCCGTACCGATAGCTGCAATTGTCTTGAGACTTCCACGGTTCGCTGGACTCATGATGTAACTCATGTTTGCCACATCCGCGTTGTCAGATGCAATCAAAGTCTCCAGTGCGACCGCGGCGTCAAAGTCCCATGCTCCAGATGCTGTGTTTGCAGCACTGCCCAACACACCGTCCGGTTGGTTAGCATCGACCGCGCTATCACCTGCCAATCCTGCCTTATCCAGCGCACGCGCAATAATAGCCGCTAGGTCATTCCGTACCATGCGCTCTACATCAAACGATGTTTGAGCAACAAAGCGACGGCTAAAGACTGTAGTAGCTGCTACCGTATGAGGCGTAAGTTGAACCTGATCGAGAACTAGATTGCTCTTTGTTGGTGCTGCACCTTCTCCAACCCACTGTGCTGTCGCGCTCGAGCTAATGCGCGGGATAGGGATAGTACCGGACAGACCAGATAGTACGGTAGTACCTACGCTTTGAAGCACAAGGTTACTGCGCAAAATGTCAATCAGGCTCGATGTCAAGTGGTTACTTTCAATGACCGGAGAAGTGGTCGTGTCCACGTCACGGTATTCCATGACATCAGACGGTACGAAGAAACCCTGTGCGCTTTTTCCCGTCTTTTCTTCTACTGCACGGCTCGCGCGTTGTTCAAGTCCCGCGTTTGTCCAATCGTTAGAAGCCGCTGCCAGAATAGCCGAAGATAGGCTATAGTCGCGCAGTTCTTTATCTTCCATACCGATGCTGCCGTCGTCATCTGCTGGTGCATCAGTGCGGAATCCGTTTACAGCCTCGTAATTGTCAATTCTTGTCCGCAGCTCGCCAGTTTCGGCAAGCAACTTGTCAAAATCTGCCTGCGAGAATTCTGATTCCTTCTCCAGCATCTTGTCCATAGCCGCGGTGTTATCTGCGACACGCTGGCGTAGTTCTAAAATATTAAAACTCATTTTTTGTTCCTGTTGGTTTTGGACCGTGCAAGCGTAACAGTTCTAGATACCACTTGGTACCTGTTGCTGTCTTGCTATCACAATCTATATATGATACCGCACTCGCGGTTATTAACTATTTAGTTTGACCTTTTCTAGACTTACGATGTTGCGCGCCCTTTGCAGCGCGGCTGACCGTTCATTGTCCAGTTCTGGTTCGGTCGGTTCGGTCGGTTCGGTCGGTTCGGTCGGTTCGGGTTCTGGATTAAGTAATTCCGCAGGTATTTCTACCTCTTGACCGCTTGAGCGAATATCTCCAGAATCATAGAAAGGAAAACTTACTGGCGATATCTCATACAGTGTCATATCGTTGATTATCCGGTGTGGTTTGCCGCTGCGATTCTCCCATGTGTCGGATGCAACGTCGAAACCGAAAGACATACCTGTAACGTCACCTCGCTTGATTGCTTCGGCCTCGCGCGTGGCTGTTTCGGGTAGTTCACAATCAAAATCTATGCCTGTACTGGTTTTCACTGCCTTTAATGTACCGGATCGCGTAGAACCTAGCACGTTCTTACTGTCGTGCTGCCAAAACATGTACAGATTGTCAGCAAAATTGACCGCGCCTTCTCTTATCTCTTCGGTAAAGCGTTCATCTCCAGATACGCTATTGTACTCTATAGCGGTACCGCGCGCTGTATACCCATTGCCAGAACTAGACAGTTCTACTTTTGCAGGAATATTTCTAATTTCGTAGTTTCTCATTTTTTGTTCCTATGGCGTCACAATGCAATCACAACCATCATGTAGTGGACCGTGACTGATATTATGGCTGATTTTTAGCTCATTTTCTCCAGATTCAACGCTTGAACCCTTGTTTAGAAAGGATTCGCCTATTTTAGCCCTTTTGCCGTTCATTTTCTGGCAAAACTCGCAGCTATCACCACGCGCACGCCAGTACAGATATTCAACCCCAGCTATAGAATAGCCTATGGTCAGCGCGGCATTTGTTACCCTGCGACCGTGGCGTTGCGCTGCTGTAGCCGGTAAGGTCTCTTTGCGCTGCTGCACGGTCTCCAGCAGCACAGTATCAACTGTTTTTTCTTCGTCTGTCACCGGATCGGACAGTAATTCTATAGCAGAATCGGACCAAGCCGCAGCTAGTGAAGCCATGTATGCTAACACAAAAGCATCAGCCCGCGCGGTGGACTCCGTGAAAATTTCAGATTCTGCTATGTCAATGCCTTTCTGTACCGTTAATGGTACGGATAGCTCTAGGATGCTTTCGATTTGCCTTACCAAATTGCCCGGTGCGGTCTCTGTGAAGTACAGACTCAACCACTCGCTGAAACTCTCAAAGTCCAGCGCGCCAGATTTAGATAAGGATTTTATCTTGCCTGTTATGTCATTAGATTCTATATTTACTGCACGCGTGAAGGCCGGCAACAGCGCGGCGATTAGCTTGTCAGCGCTCGCTCTGACCTGTGCAGCGTGCTTGTCTGTATTGCGGTATTCTTTGGTAGGCTCTGTGGAGCGCGTGTCTGTAGCGTCCGGTACAGTCGGCTTTTTGGTCTCTACTGGACTATAGCCGACAAGGTTTTCGATACTGTGCAGATTAAGCGGTACCAGATACACGTCACCATTTTCAATAGCCGGTAGGTTCTCTTTTGCCCGAACGTCATTTGGACTTAACCATCCGTTTGTAATGCCGCTTGCATAAAATGACTGTCTAGATTCTGTGTCACCGCGCAGTAGTCCATCGAGTCCGAACTCTATATGGTATGTACCGTCTCGATTGCCCGGTAGCAAGTCGCGCATCATAGATTGTTCTATGCGTGACAACCAAGGCCGGATAGTATGCATGACAAAATCTATAGACTGTTGCTCTACATTTGAGAATGTAGAACGGCTTAAGTCGGCGATTATGTGCGGTGGCACTCTAAACCATCGGGCTATATCTGTAATTTGGAACTCGCGCGTTGCTATAAATTCGCTGTCACGCTTGCTTACGGATATTGTGTCAATCTCTATGCCTTCTTCTAGTAGTGCCACCTTACCGGCATTGTCTACGCCGCTATGCCGCGACTCCCAACTATTGATTAGCCTATTGTAAGCATCGTCTGTCAACAGCGTAGGATGTTTTAGTACCAGTGACGGGCTTGCTCCGTTTTTGTAGAATGCGGTATCTGCTTTTTCAGCATCCGCAGCATAATCTATTGTAGTTCGGGCAAGGTCCACAATCGAGCGCCCGGTCAGACCGTCACCCTTGGTCCGAACGTGTAATACTTGCCAATCCCTATATACTATCGGGTCTGTACCATTGTCTGACTTGTAAAGGTAGATTTTTTCCTTACCTTTACGCTTGACCTCTACCTTGTCCGCAGACATAGGAGTAAGCGAGAGTATTTCGCCGTTTCGGTTCGACTCAATGAATGAGTAGCTGTTACCGCGCAGTAGCACAGATACAACTATGGACTCTATGAACTCAAACCGCGTCTGATCGGCATTTGGCCTGCTTGCCAACACAGAATACAATGGATTATCGCGCGCCTTCTCGCGTGATTCGCCAGTTCGTTCATACAAAAATAATGGCAGGCTCGCGACAGTTTCAGATATCGCAGTTACGCAAGCGTGTACCGCGCTAATTTGCATCGGGTTAGTACCACTGGTTAGGCCCGCGCGCAGCGTTGAAAGTGCAGCGTCTGATCGTCTCTCTGTTTGTTTTCCGTTTGTCATATTATACGTATACCGCGTGATTCGTATATGCTTTCGTTTTTAGTTTCGGCTGTGTCGGCCATAGCCAAGGCCATAATCAGTGCGACTATCCCGTCGATTTTCTCAATCGAGCGTTCCTTATCTGGCTTTTTGTTACCGGATGGGTCCATTCTAATTACTGTGTTGGCAATCATCCAATTCAGCACGGCGTTTCCACCGTGATTTAATTTCTTGCCAAGTGTGAGACGCTCCAGTTCTTTTGTTGGCGGGGACATCGAGGCAAAGCCCTGCCCAAATTCGACAATAGGCAGACCGTTGTCTTGCATATCCAAACGCATACGCGACGCGCCCCAGCGGTCATATGCTATGTTCTGGATATCGAATAGCTCTGAGTCTTTGACTATTCTATCTAACACAAAGTCATAATCTAGAACGTTGCCTTCGCTGGACTCGATTAATCCGTCGCGTATCCATACATCGTACGGTACCTTATCGGACCGCACCCGTTCGGCAACAGAATCCGCAGGCAGCCAGAACCGCGGCAAAACTGAAAATGTACCGTCGCTGTTCTTGAACACAAGTACGAAAGCGGTAATGTCGCGCGTGCTGGACAAGTCCAAACCCGCCCAGCATTTTTTACCGTAAAAATCACGCTCATTAATAGGTTCAATATCACATGCTGACCACACGGCAGACTCTATAAAGCGCGTCTCCGACTCAGTCCATACGTTGAGATGCAAGCGCACGAACGAATTATACGATGACGGCATATTTTCAGCCTGTTTGCTTGCCGTGGATAACTTACTGTGCAGTGCGGAAACCCCATAGTTTGGGTTAGCTTTTCTCCAGCTTTCTATGCTATGCGGGTCATCGTCAGCGTCAATGCTGTAAATAACGCCAAAGAAAGAATCATCGTCAGTTAATCCTGAATTGATGCGCTCCGTGTAATCATGCATGGCATAGCATACACTGTGACGATTGTACCCTGCTGTTGTGATTGCCATTACAAGCGGGTTAACGCGAGAACCGGTACCAGTATTCAGCACATCCCAAGTATCCCGCGTTCTGTGAGCGTGCAGTTCGTCCACAATAGCACAGTGTATATTCAGACCGTCCATACCGTCAGCGTCACGCCCCAGCGGTACAAAAGATGATGCTGTTTCTTCCACAGTGATTAAGTTGCGCCTTACCGTTACATGTTCTGACAATTCAGGCGATTTCTTGACCATCTGGACGGCATTTTCAAAGCAGATTTTAGCCTGATCTCTTTTTGTGGCCGCGCTGTACACTTCCGCACCAGCTTCACCATCCGCAACTAGCATATACAGCGCAATGGCCGAAGCTAGCATGGTTTTCCCGTTTTTGCGCGGTACCTCTACATAAGCAGTTTTGACCAAGCGCTTTCTGGTACCCGCATAATAAAATCCAAAAATAGATGCTACTAAAAACTGTTGCCATGGTTCTAATTTAAGTGTCTGACCGGACAGTTCACCTTTGTGATGCTTACACAAATGCAAAAAATCCACGGCATGGTTAGCCGCAGATTCTACGAAATCATATTCTTTTTTTTGCTGTAGCTGCACAAATCGACGACAAGCTAACCTTACGTTTTCGCATGTGCTGACTTTGCCGTCTATAACGTCTTGTGCGTACTGTTGGTACGTGTACTTGTTTGTCAATCTTCAAATTTTCCACTTGCCCACAGTGCGGAACCGCTCAACTTTTCAGCATCTTCTCCAGATAAACCCATGCGCTGCCTGCTGGACGGTGACATACCAAATAGGTTACATACCATTGAAATCTCTCTTGCAGAATCTTGAGCAATTTGTACAGACGGATTCTTGAACTTTCTACCGTCTTTATTTTCTGCACCCATTTGACCGCTCTCTAGCGTGTCTGTATATGCCGTTCTGTACCGACTGTAAGCGGAGCAATACACTTCTAGCGCTACTCTGTCCAAGTCAGTATACAAGTCTAGCTGGACAAGTATAGGCAGGATTCTATGCCATTCTGCAAGCGCAATTTCATCAAAATAATCGGGCGGGTTCTTGCCTTCTTCGGACAAAAAATCTAATGGCTTTGCCTCTTTATCACCTAGCGCTTTACGTAATCCCGCTGGTTTTGGCCGACTGTTAAATTTTGGTATATCACCGTCTGACGCTCTAGCTTTCTTTGGCTTCACAAACACAACCTTACAATTCTACGCCAGTATCGCGAGATACAAATATTTGCCTCATGCGGTAACGTGGCTGTACTTCTTCGATTTCAAATGCGCCATAACCGGGCATACAGTCATCGTAATCGCCATTACCAAAGTTGCTTTCAAGGTCAGTGCAAGAGAAGTAACGTGCTGTATGCGCTCCGTTGGTTCCGCATACTATCTTGCCGATAAACTTTGAGTAAAGTTCATCGCCGTGCAGTCTAGAATGTACTTCCCTGTAGCGCGTAGACTGCAAAATCGCAGAAATATATTTCGGTTCGAGTTCTCTTATGCTGGAGACGTTGTAACCTTGATTGCGCGCCTTGCTAGAAAGTAACTCTTCAATTGTCGGTTCGGTCGGTTCTGTAGTTGTTTCTGTCGGTTCTGTAGTCGGTTCGGTCGGTTCTGTAGCTGTTTCTGTCATGGTTAAGCCCTTTGGCCGTTTAGCCCTTGGTGTACATTTGACGTAAAGTGTTTGATATTTTCAGTTGGTCCGCGTTTTCCCCCCGCTCCGGTCCCCCGGTCGAAATTCGTAGAGATTTTACCATACCCTGCCTGCTGTGTCAAGTAAGAAAGTATTGAAACTGCTGTATATGGGGGATAAAATTCTATTCGCCACGTCCAGTTCTGCTACTGTGGCAAGGTTTGCACAGTGACATTAGGTTTGATTGTTTGTTCGTACCACCGTCTGCTACCTTGACCATATGATGTACTTCGCTTGCTACTGTACCGCAGTCGTGACAGAATGGGTTAGACAGTAGCTTACGCCTTCGGGCCTTTTGCCAAGCTCTACCGTACCGCTTACGCTTTGCTGTGTCGTGTATGTCTACACGCCATGCTAGCTTTTGGCATTCCGCACAGTAGCCCTTACCAGTTTTGATTCTGTTGCACTTGGGGCAAGCCCTTACGTCTAAAAATCTTGCCATATCTAGTACAGAGAATAGAAAGTATGGTTCTCTATCCGCACTGTGATTAGTTCATCTACGGCCCAAGTTGGCTTATCATCCAACACAGCAAGGTTGCAATAGTGTGTCGCGCCAAATGTTATGTCATCTAGCAAGCCATACACAACTTGAGAAGCTACGGTCCAACACTCTATGTCAATCTCGCTGTGCTTAACGTCAACGCTGTCTATGGCATTAAAGCAGGAGAACTGCCAAGGTTCGGCCATAACGTCCACGTAGGACATACCGCGTTTACGCGCACGATTGACTATCACAGATGCAACAGCCTGTTTTCCTATCAGTGGTTCTCCACGGCATTCAAGGTGCAGACACAGCGCAATCTGCGCAATAGCCGCGGCGTACCGTCGCGAGTACTGTATGCCGTAGTCTTTAAGAAAGTTAAAGGTTTCTGACCGTTTAGGAGCCATGGCTTCTACCTGCCTATCCATCGACGCATAGCTCGCTCATTGCGTGTTAGGCTACTGTACGATGGACTTATGGCGTTAAGCGGCTTCGGCTCCGTGTTGTGGTAAACATCTATGTACACACCAAGAAACTTGGCAGCAAAAGCCGTGGCAACCGATACGAACGTCGCAATCGAGAATTCAGTCGATATCATCTCATTACTTGTCAGCGCTGCTATAGCATTGAATATAACTATCAACGCAACTAAGCGGCTTGTTTTTTTCATAGTCGGTAGACCGTCAAGTACGGGTCCGACGTATCGAACGATGAAGTTAATCATTGAGTTGTTGCTCATTTGGTTACTATCCATTTTCTATATCCTCATACGATGCTATTACTTCGATAGGTACACCGGTATAATCGGAGAAGTACATCATTATGTTTTCTGCACTGGTACCGATATACACCTCTCCGAACCAGCAAGCAATAAAATCAACCTGTGCTGGCGTCAGCATATTGAATTTTGCTTCTTCGATCTTACCGTCTAGGTTCTTGATTTCGACAAGCAGGTTAGCGTCAGATTCAGGATGCGAAATACAAATATCAGGTACACCAGCACCAACGCGTGAGAAGTCTATAACTCCGAATCCGAATCTACTTAACTCCCTTACAATCTGCGACTGGTTTTTATCTACTTTTTTCTTGTATCCCATATGTTCTAGATTCTCATATTGTGAGCGCACGTACTGATTAGTCAAGCGGTCAGTACGTGCGCCTTATCTGTTATAGCTCTACGTCAACCGGGGCTGACTTGGCGGCTTCTACATCCGAAAATGTAATCGTATCGCCTTTCTGTGTTGGTGCAACACCTAGCGTTAGCTGTACTCCTACAGGGTCAAATTCTGTACCCAGCGCGTCAGTCAACGACGTGGCACGGGTCTTGTTGAGTCGAACATAACGTTCAGGGTCTAATTCGTTTGTACCGTTAGCCGATTCAAAGTACAGTCGAATCTCTGTTTTATCTTCACCATCGTAATTTACGGTAACAGCCTCATAGTTGATAACTGTTACTCGCTTGTCTTTTAGTTCTTTAATTTCTGGCGCTGCGATTCTTGGCCCATAAGCAATAATACTTAAGTCTAGCATGTATGTTCCTTTGGCTATTTAGCCCTTGGTTTTGACTGCTTTTTTCTGCTGCTTTCGAATTGTACCATACTGTGAAAATATTGTCAAGCTATAGACTGCTATTGTCTACACTTGCTGTATGTCTCTGTGAACGTCTCACAAGCCCGCCACTGGTTTTTATTTGTCATCTGGTATGTTAGCACCAAATAAGGCATAATCTATCAGTGGCGGGCTTGTGTGTCGTCTAGGAGCGATAATACCAACGTTTCCATGCTCGCAATGTTCCGCTTGGGGCATATGCTGACAGTCTAGCAAGCCCTTCTTCACCTTCTTCAAAGGATATAGCGGAACCGTCGTCATAGTTTATCGTGTGCGGTCCATTTGTCGGCCTATCCGTACCGTACTCTGAGTAAAAGTCTTGTATGTGCTGCGCAGAACTGAAATACTCTTCGCTCGATTCTGGACAGTAATTGCGCTCATGTACTGATAGCTGAAAGCTATTGACTAGACTAATGTCTGAATTCCACATACCCTTGACTAAGCATTCTGTTTGGTCTGTACTTTGTGCAATCACTAGGTACAGTCTGTCACTGTAGACAACGGTATCACCTACTAGCGGTGTAAGGTGTATTACTGCTGGCTTGTCTGCGGGTTGCATATCAAAAGGCGTACTCATTGTCTCAAAAATATTAATAGTCATGTGTTTGTTCCTTGCTGGATTGTTTTGTGCTGGCTGTGGTTGAAGTATAGCATCTGCTTGCATGGCTGTCAATGGGACATTTGACGTATCATTCCGCGTCTGTTGCCGTCTCTAAGGCTAACTGTATTAGTCCCACTTCCATTACATAGGCAGCGTATTCCAAAGCTCCTTGTGAGCTACAATCATAATCATAAGGTGGCATGATATTGCGTAGACCGTCGAAACAGAATGCTTTCTCTTTGTCGTTCCAGTAAAAAGTTACCTTGTATGGACCGTGCATCTTTTCGTAATCTTGATTTGGTTGACCTTGTAAGCCCCTTGAGACTAGCAACTGTGACATTTTCGCTCTTTGTTTGCTCATGGTTATTTTATCCTCTAATTTAACAGAATGATGATTTTAACAATTTTAATGTTGGGTATGCTTCGCTATGGTTGAACCCGTCAACACTTCGCGCTATCCAGCAGCCATTTAGATCGTGTTTTTCTTCATAGTCTAATTTTTCGAACTCCCACACTTTACATCCGTCAAACCAAAAGTAGAAACCTGCACGTACTTTCTTGAGCTTGCCCGGTTCATTCGTGGCTTGACTGTACTTTTTGTTAGCGTGTTTCATTGCGGGTCTCAATGATTCTGGTACTACCTTCAAATCTATGTAAGCGCTTGTCATGTGTTTGTTCCTTCGCCGTTTGGCGTTTGTGCTGCACTTGGTTGTGCTTGCTGTGTTTGAAGTATAGCATCTGCTTGCATGGCTGTCAATGGGACATTTGACGCATTCTGTTACGAATTGCTGACACATCGTAAACGTGGATATAGTTTGTGCTGTTGCCGTTGCCGTTCTGGACAGTTTTACTATCACAATGTTAAAATAGTCAGCCGCGCCAGATTCGCCGTTCTGGAATGTGTCAGAAAAACAGCAGCAGCACGGCAACAGTCCAGTCCAGCAACAGTCCAGTCCAGCAACAGTCCAGTCCAGCAACAGTCCAGTCCAGCAACAGTCCAGTCCAGCAACAGTCCAGAATATGACAGAAAGGAGGACAAGGGAGGAATTAGACCTTTTCCCTACCCTTCCCTATAGTACTTTTCTCTCTCTCTTTACTACTATTTATTATATTTCTTCTACTTTCTATAAAAAAAGTCCTAAATAGTCCTTATTCCTTATAACAGTTAATTACTGCATCTTTTGCTTAACAGAAAGTTAGGTCTATGCGAAACGATTTTCGGGAGCAATTGAAAGGATTGCACAGGATTTTACCGTTTTAGCCAAGTACTATACGAAACGGTACTAATTTAACCCCTAAAACACAGTAGTTTTTACTTTTATAAACTGCTACAAACAGCCCATAAAGTACAGCAATGTATAAAAGTCAACGTTAGAAATTCCCCCCTTTTGGGCTAAATCAGCACTATTTCGGTTCCGTTTTGCTGTTTTGTCCCATGCGACAAATGGCTTATTTATCGTCAAATTGCTTGACATCAGCACTTTGCCGTGCTATAGTTCAAGTCCAGATATAAACCAACAGCCGCCCAAACAGCGCGGTACTAGTAAAGGATATGTACAAATGAATAAGAACCAGATACAGGCATTGAAAGATATTGACCGCGCGTTAGGCAACAAGCCGGTATGGGTTGTGTCAGATACTGGCGGCTTCCCCCGGTGCGGTACAGACCGTCATATACCGGCTTCACATTCCGATCCTAGCACGTGGTCCACTTTGGATGTTGTGCTGGAGACCTGTAAGAAAGTACCGCGCGGCCTACCCGGGTTAGCGGTAGGTAGTGGAGTAGTAGCACTGGATTTAGACGATTGTTTAGGTCCGCACGGTGAAGTAACAGAATTTGCCGAAGAGATACTGTCAGAGTTCGATACTACATATATAGAACGCTCTAGAAGTGGTACGGGTATTCATGTAATACTAATCAGTGAACTGGAGCCACGCAAGGGACGGAAACGACCAGAAATAGAGATGTACAGTCGTAAGCGATTTATTGCCTTGACGGGTGACAGTATGGGTTATGGACGCGTACCGTCCAACTGTGACGCGCAGTTGGCAAGACTCTATAGTGAGTATGAGTGTCTAACAGACGCGGAATATCACAGTATAGCAACTGAATACGGTATGTCACCGAAGGATGTAGTAAACGGTACGGCTACTGCTAGCTACGAAGGGGCTGACGATACGGTACGGCTAATACAGGATGCTATATACACAGCGCGCAACGGTTCCGAAATAGGGCAGCTATGGCACGGTCGGTGGCACGGCTTATATCCTTCACAATCCGAAGCTGACCTTGCGCTGTGCTGTCATATAGTGTTCTATGCTGGAGAGGATGCGACAGTGGACCATATCAAAGCGGTATTTGCTCAATCCGGTCTGTATGGCTCGCGTCCATACATGAGAGTCCCAAAATGGGACAGAATAGATTACAGCACGGATACCGTCAGAGAAGCTATGAAAGCCACAATTTCGTACTATACAGTTGTGGACGTAGAGCAAAAAAAGAAAGATATAGAGTCGCTTACTCTTCACTTGGCTAATTTGTCAGAGGCGCGCACTGAAACGGTACAGATAATGCCGCTTGTCGAAGTGGTACAGGGCCTAGATTTTCGGAAAATGGAAGATATAACAATAGCGTTTCAGTATGTCATAGCGCGCGACTTCGCAGCACGTAAACCACTTGTGATAGACTCAGTCACTGGAGAGTGGCTATTACGTAACGAAACAGGCTATAAAGTGGCTGACCGTATCTTCGCTGTAAAGTATGCTTGCGCTGTTGCATGGGAAGTATGTGAAGCAAAGGTAAAATCAATCAGACCGGGCAGTATGGACGATAAGGAATATCAAAAGTTCGTAAGCAGCACAGAGAATATATTTCGTTCCGACACAACCAACAAGCAGAACAATCATTACAGCGCTCTCTTGGCCGCGCAAGACATTATTACTGTGAGCGTAAACAGTCGCAGTCACGTTAATTTTCCTAACGGAGTACTGGACTTATCAGACATCGACGGTGAAGGCCCGGTATTTCGCTCACATACAGAACTAGATAATAGCATTGTGTTTGATTATGTAATGCCGTTTGAGTACAGCCCAACGGCCAAGTGTCCGAACTTTGAGAAGTTTGTGCTAGAAGTTACAGCGGTACGGCAAGGTGCTGAATTCAAAGAGTCTGACCGTGCTGTCAAGTCCCTACAGGCTGTGTCCGGTAAGGCATTACACCCGCGCGGTCACCTGATAGAAAAAATGGGATGGCTTTTAGGCGCTGGCGGCAACGGTAAAAGTACCCTGATCAGGGCTATAACTAGCGCGTTAGGCCCACTGTGCAAAAAGATAGATTTTACCATGCTGGATAAGCCATTCTATGTATCGTCAATAGGTCAGCCATGGCTTATCTATTCAGATGAGCAACCGGAGCGTTTCGGGTCTGTTTGGCAATCGGCCATGCGCTATATAGTCAGTGGCGAATCTGTAATGGCAGAAAAAAAGTACGGTAAGTCTTATAATTTGCGTATTCTGTCCAGCGCACTATGGGCCATGAATAGCTTACCAGTATCCACCGAAGCCGCCGCGAACCTACGCCGCGTAGTGCTGTACAGGTTTGACCGTGACTATACAAACGGTACCGCTGACTTTGGCCTAAAGGATAGGCTACTGACCGAACGGGCCGGCATATTTAACTGGTTACTTGCTGGCGCGGTCTCTATCTCAAAATCTGTAGCCCATCCGTACCGTATAGAACAACTACCAGAATATGCTGACACAATAGAAGATTCAAAGGTTAGCAGCAACAGCGCTTACGCTTTCGTTTCAGAGCGTTACACTATACAGCCCCATGGTGAATTATCTGCCAAGAACCCAACAGTCACCGACGCGTTCAAAGAGTACAGAGACTACTGTGTGGACAACGAAAATAAGCCGATGTCACGACACAGGTTTAGTCAGGAACTGGTCAAAATGAGCGTAGAAAAGGATAAGAAAAGCGGCTATTTTCGTTTTGGACTTGAACCCAAGTTTGACAAGGTACCACTTAACGCTCCAAATTTCGTTGTTAGAGATTCGTAACATAATACGCCAAATGTCCTATTGACGTACACACGGCCACGTGCTAAACTGTTTACAGGCAAGCACAACACAGCAAGTGCTGTAACGACAGTAAGGTGCTGCTAACACAAAGTAAAGGATACTTACCATGGGACTATATACAGACTACCTACCAGTTGAAGAGTTACAAGAGAATGACATTATAATTTCTGACAATCAAGCGCATCGAGTGAGCGACGTAGACTCTGACGGTCTAGGGAAGACAGTAATCACGCTGTTTGACCTTTACAGCAATGCGCGGTCGGTCAAGACGCTTGACAGTAACGCTACTGTCGTATCTATCCTTACAAGCAATTCGTAACATAATACGTCAAATAGCCCATTGACAGCCTAACAGCCACGTGCTACACTGTCAATGGGCAGCAACGACCGATAGGCTATACAGACAAGCAAACCAGCGAAGGAAAAAATCAAATGGAAAACATTAAGCGTAGTCACAACGTTAAAATCGAAAAAGAGGCAATAGAAGGTTGTAAGCAGCTAGAGACAAACACGTTAGGCCATGCAGTAGTAGACGGCATACGCGAGTACTTCGACGGGCTTATTGACGGCTTTGTCGGTATGTGCTTTTACAGCCAAGAGCAACAAGAAATATACATGAACACCGTCAATACTCAGATGACACAAGAAACAGAAATTACTCTTGGCGTTCATGTAGAAGTAGCGGAACTATTCAACGTACCGCTTGACGCTGTAGAGAAGGATACGTTTCTGATTCTCGATTTGGAGAAGTTCGACAAAAATACTATACGATTCTTTCTAAGGCTGAAATAAACATGAAGAAAATAGCGAAGGACCATAGACTGACCATACCGACCGAAGGAATAGCGCAGGCATTAATCAGTAATGAGTACGCCTTCGGTGATGTTGTTACAGCGTTTATTGAAAGGTATTTTTCAGACCTTACCGGGGGTTCGGTCTGCGGCTTGTCTTTCGGGCTGTGTACACAGGATGTAACATTCCGCATAGAATGGACCGAATACGGAACTATATACGTGTCAATAGCGCTTAATTCTATTCTCACGGCAAAGTTTACCGAACCAGTGCAGATTGACCGCGGCAACATACAAATTGACCTGTATTTGTTACAGGAAAACAAAGATAATACACTGCTGTTTGATATGACAGCTAACCAAAGGCTAACACAATGAAAGACGTAAGCAAAGACCATACTATCACTGTCACCGAAGATATGATAGACAATGCAAAGTATTCAAGTAAGGCAACCTTGGGAGAAGTTATCCTAGAAGCCATAGAAAGTCACTTTGAGAACCTAACAACTGGTACCGTTGAAGTATTCGAAGCAGAATACAACCACAGCACTGGGGAAGTGCTTGTAATGCTGGCGGGTGAATGGACCGACGATACGAAAGACTACCGTATAACGATTAGCGAAGAATTAGAAGAGATTTTTAGTTATCGTGTAGACCTGCAACCGTACGGCTTTGACATCGAGTTAAAGCACACAGAGACGGAAAATAACACTATAAGTTACAGCGCATATTTGGAGTAGACTATGATAAATTACAGAAAAGCCGCCGCAGATGCATTGTGGACGAAAGAAGGCAAGCAACTGAAAAAGTTTCCTTCTCCAGAACTGTTAAATGATGTGCTTGTCCGCGGCAAGACTTCGGACGATTACAGCACAGCATTTGAAAGGGCAAAGCGCAAGACAGAACGCTTTCAACTACCGCGGATGCACCAGCTAATATCGGAATTGTGGTTGATGTCATATATCTGTGTTGACGTTAACGACCGTACGCAAGCCCCGCGCACATCTATCACCATGCTAAGACACGTCTGTAATCGTTCTGGACTTGTGCCAAGCGGCCACAGAATAGATACAGATAAGGCATTCATAATTGAACTCTTTGACCTAAACAAGACGTTAGGACCTTTGGCAGCACAGCGCATACTTGGACGGAAACTTCGACTTGCCGACATCGAGCCAACTATAGAAGTCTTGAGCGGTCTCTTTTTGGGCGAATCTGCACAGGATACGATTAATGAGTAAGGCAAGCGCGGCAAAGGCAAGCAAAGCGAGCAAGGCAAGCGCGGCAAAGGCAAGCAAAGCGAGTGCAGGCAAGGCAAGCAAAGCGAGTACAGCACGACAAACCAAGGGCGGCATCATTAAAGAATTCCACCGCGAGATATTCAAAGACTGGGGAAGTGCTGGACTAGATGCGTACCAACTGGACCTATACGAAAAGGTCCCTTTGGTACCGTCTCCAGCGGTACAGTTGTATGCCGCTTGTTTAGCTCATGGTGCTATGCTGGGGCTTAACGGTAACACGCTTTGCACGTTAGCCACCACAGCCGATACATGGCAGCACTACAAGAGTCTGTACCGCGCAGGCATACAAAAACATGCACGCTCGCTGGCTGAAATACTCAGACCGTCAACAATTTATACTGACAACCGCGGGGCTGATTCTTTCTTTTCTGACATATTACGGCCATGCGACATTAACGAATCCGCAACTGTTGGTGCTGCGCTGTACTTGTCATTGCAATTTTTCGACAAGCTGGACGGGTATAAACTGGTACGAACGCGCGCGGCTAATAGGGAGTATTTCTGGCTTAAGCGCGACGCGACCGACGCGAACGACGCGACCGACGCGACCGACGCGACCGACGCGAACGACGCGACCGACGCGACCGACGCGACCGACGCGACCGACGCGACCGACGCGACCGACGCGACCGACGCGACCGACGCGACCGATGGTTAGGGTACCTACCCTACCAC
>Ga0209187_1001146_pt1 | contig 33969 bp, 23 predicted proteins | sample BantaG_FD_187430 | JGI IMG/M metagenome (GOLD analysis project Ga0209187, IMG submission 187430) | Marine algal microbial communities from Bantry Bay, Ireland - BantryBay_4 metaG (SPAdes) (version 2) | ecosystem: Host-associated > Algae > Red algae > Unclassified | place: Bantry Bay, Ireland...
GTTGCTTTGAGTGAAATTTTTTCGAGTACGAGGCGGAGGTTATTCAGCATAGCCGTAGCTACGCTGGATGTTCTCCAACAAAGTAATCGGACAAATTTCGCCAAATGAACTTATCATAATTAGATTGACTTACTACTAAGTGAAATAGAGGAAATAACTTGTGCCATTCTGACGAAAGTGATTATCTTTACTTTTAAATGGAGCAAAACATAGCGATTATTTAGACTTTATTTTAAAACAATAGACTTTATTCTAATATACAAGCGTTCCGCTTGCACTACTTTATTATCATGAAGACCAAATTATTTTTTATTAGTATTTTAATAATCATCACCGCGATAGCGAGTGTGTTTTTATTAGAAAAAAAAGAAATTTCTACAGAAAAAACACCTGTAAAAAGAGACCGCTTGGCAGAGAAATATCGACCTGCTGAACATCTTTTTATCCAGCGTGCTTATCCTGATTCAAAACCTGACATCCGTGCCTACGAACAGGCATTATACAGCATCAAACAGCAAGTCAATTTACGTGCAGATGCTCCGCAAGGCTTTGATGCCGAATGGATAGAGCAAGGACCCGGCAATATCGGTGCAAGAGTCAATACAGTGACTGTAAACCCTCAAAACGAGAACATTATGTATGCCGGATTTTCTGGTGGTGGTTTATTTCGAACGACCAATGGCGGCGCTGACTGGGCACCTATATTTGATGACCAAGCCTTTCTTTCCATAGGAGATGTGGTGATAGACCCGAATGATACAAATACTATATATGTAGGTACAGGCGACCCAAATATTTCAGGACATCCTTCTATCGGCGACGGTGTTTATAAAAGCACAGACGCGGGTAATACTTGGACAAATATTGGCTTGAAAGAACAGCGCATTACTTCCAAAATCATCCCACATCCGACCGACTCGAAAACGCTTTACGTCAGTACAATGGGTATTCCTTTTGAACCTACCAATGACAAAGGACTGTATAAAACAACGGACGGCGGTGAGAACTGGTCACAAATCCTTTTTGTCAATGACAGCACCGGTATTATCGACATGGTGATGGATCCGACCGACCCTGACATACTCTACGCAGCAGCATGGACGCGCGTCAGAAACAATTTTGTCAGTATAGCAGAAAGTGACGAAGCACAAATCTGGAAAACTACTGACGGTGGTGAAAATTGGGAAGTACTTGAAGGCGGTTTGCCAACTACTGTGGAGAGCCGTATCGGACTTGCCATATCCCCTACCAATCCTCAAAAACTATATGCTCTATATGTTGACGGCGATGGATATAATGTAGAAGGTGTATTTAAAACAACCGACGGCGGAGCAAATTGGGAGAATTTGAATACGGGTTTTGATTTAGATGGTGTCTTAGGTGGTTTTGGTTGGTATTTTGGTAAAATTCGTGTTAATCCAATTAATGATGAGGAAGTTTATATACTCGGAGTTGACCTTCATCGTTCTAATGACGGTGGTAGCACTTGGGAACTCGCTACTCCGATATGGTGGTATAATGAAGTTCATGCCGATAAGCACGATTTGATATTTACGCCTTCCGGTGATATGATTTTGGCAACCGACGGCGGTTTGTATAAATCTGGAAACGGCGGTACAGACTGGACAGATATTGAAAATATTCCGACCACACAATTTTACCGAACTGCCTACAATCCGCACGCGCCCGACCTCTACTATGGTGGCGCACAAGATAACGGTACAACGGGTGGAAATGCTGACTTTGATTGGGTGAGGCTTTGGGGCGGCGATGGATTTCATTTAGAGTTTCACCCGACCAATCCTGACTTGTATTTCGTAGAATCTCAATATGGTAACCTTTATGCTGTCTTAGGTGAGTATGATTGGTATGATTTGACAGCAGGATTTGATGACAATGAACGACGAAACTGGGATATGCCCTACATTTTAAGTGCTGCCAACCCTGACCAGATGTATGCGGGCGCACAGCGTGTGTATAGAAATACTAATAGTTATTTGGGTTCTTGGGAACCTATCAGCGACAATATCGTAGGTGAGGAAGGTTACAAGCCTTCTATTTCTACCGTTGCCGAATCGCCTGTCAATACTGATTATCTATATGCGGGTACGACGAATGGCAAGGTTTGGCATTCGTCGGATACGGGTGCTACTTGGGTGAATATCTCAGCTGGATTGCCAGAGCGTTATGTTACTGCGACTAAGCCTTCTCCTTTGAATGAAGAGACAATTTATATAACGGTTTCGGGATACAAATACAATGATTTTATACCGCATGTACATCGCTCTGATGATAGAGGTACGACATGGACGGACATCTCCGGCAATCTACCACAAGTAGCGGTAAATGACATTTTTATATATCCTGAAACGGGTGATAGCTTACTTTTTGTAGCGACCGACGGCGGTGTATATGCTACATTGGATGCAGGTGAAAATTGGGACAGACTCGGCTCAAATATGCCTATAATAAAGGTCAATGATTTGGCGTGGAATGAAGCGAAAAATGAGATTGTAGCTGCAACTTTTGCACGGTCTATTCAGAGTTTTCCGATTGATTCTATACTCGTAGATGAAGATAATATGTCAGTTGCTGTTGAAAATACCACCTTACTCAAACCTCAACTTGATATTTTCCCTAATCCGGCTACGGATTACATTAATGTACATTTCAATAATATTGAACAGGGTAAAACGGCAGAAATCGCCATCATCGACACACAAGGTAAACTGGTTTATGAAACATCAAGCGATACTTTTGGAAAAGTCAATAAACGTATCAATATCAGCGATTTAGCAAGCGGCATGTATTTTGTAAAAATAAAAATGCGTCATCAAATTATCAGTGGACAATTCGTCAAATAATTTTGGCGTATTTTTTGACGAGAAATAGAGTTAAATCAAAAATTATCAACCATATAAATCATAAATCAAGAAGCATGAAAAACATATTTAAAACACTTTTATTTGTACTAAGTTTCATTGCGTTTACTACAATGAGTTGCCAAAATGCCTCAGACGATGTCGATCCGAATATTACTGATTTTAGAGTAGATGGTGTGTCTTCAATTACTGAAGTAGGAGATCATAGTGCAGGCAGCACGATTAATTTTGAAATGAATATCAGTGATAATAAAGGACTGACTGATTTTTTTATTAGTACTCAAGAACAAGGAGTTGTTAATACGCAGTCTTTAGAAGGTTCTACTGCGGCGGTACAATATAACTTTTTGGTGAATAATACCTATTACTCACCCGGCGATACCGTTCAGATTACTTTTATTGCCGAAGACAAGTTTGGCAATTCCGGTATCTTGCCTTATTCTATGCGCGTTCGGTGAATTGGTGAATGGTGATTAGTGAATGGTGAATTGGTGATTGGTGATTGGTGACTGGTGAATTGGTGAGTGGTGATTAGTGATTGGTGAATTGGTGAATTGGTGAATGGTGAATGGTTTTCAGTGGATTTTGCGAAGCAAAATCTCGTATTCGGCATTCACTAATCACTAATCACTAATCACTAATCACCAATCACCAATCCACCAATCACCGCCTTTCTAAATTTGGGCAATCATTTCACCTTTACAAGTATCAATTCTTCTCTATCGCCAACTCGATTCATCTTCATAACGAGGGTGTCAGTAGTAATCTTGGCGAGTTGGACTGCCTTTTCGATTTTCGTATTACCTTCTGCGGTGGTAAATAGTTTGCCATCACCACGCAATCTAAATGTACCTTTTTCTTTACTGCCTTCAAAAGCTGCGGTATAGGTATCGTCCGCATTAAATTGAAAGCGAGCGTTTGACGCATTTCTACCGGAGTTTTTGTCTCCGACCTTCCAACTCACGCCTTTCCATGTACCAATAAGCAGTGGTGTTTTATCTTCCGATTGGCAAGAAGTCATTATTAGGAATAGTAGAGTAAAAGTGATTAGTGACCAGTGATTGGAGACGGGACGAAAGCACATATTTCGAAAACGATTATTACTTTTCATTTGTTGAACGGTTTTATAAATAAAAACGGAATTATCCTTTAGTTGGTATAGAAAAACCTATAAGATTTTTAAAATCTTATAGGTTTGATATTCAGGCTTTTAAAAATAAAAAAAACAGAATAAACCAGTCAGAAATCTGATTGTTAATTCTGTTTTTTTATTTATATTAATTTTCTTTTACAAGAAAAAATATTGCGTAGCAAAAATCCTCGTATTCATCAATCATCCATTCATCAAAAGATTACTTTTTCGGAATATAAATCTCTTTGACATTCATACGAACGGTTGTTTTACCTGCAAAGCTATTTTCTTCTAAAACGTAGCAAGCAGCAAATGGCTTGGTTCTGATTTTTTCGATGAATTTGGCTTGACCGAAGGCGATACCGTATTTGGTTTCCGAACGACCTTGTCGCATACTAAGGCTGAGGTGATTTTCACCGACAATCTTTGCAAATCCTGTATCACGTATGGTCTTAGTCATGAAAAGTGGACGCATATTCTGTGGACCGAAGGGAGCAAATTTACAGAGTGTTTCCCAAAATTCGGGCGTAATATCTTTAAGGCGAAGTGCTGAATTGATAATCGTAGAAGGTGCAAACTGGTCAGGCTGTGTTGTTTCTTTAACGATTTCGTTCATTCTATCGCGGAAGGCTTCGATTTTGTCAGAGGTGAGTGTCACACCTGCTGCGTATTTGTGTCCGCCAAAATTGTCGAGTAAGTCTGAACTTCCTTTAAGTGCCTGATAAATATCAAAACCGCCCAAAGAACGCGCCGAACCAACATATCTGCCATCGGGTGCTTCGGTCAACAATAAAGCAGGGCGATTGAATCGCTCAACCATACGTGAAGCCACGATGCCGAGTACGCCTTTGTTCCATTCCTGACGGTGCAAAACGAGGCACATCGGAATTTCCGGTTCCATTCTCACCATCCGCTCTGCTTGCTCCGCCATGTCGCGCTCTAATTGCTTGCGCTCCATGTTGTGTTCGCGAAGTTTAGCAGCCATTTCTAAGGCTTTTTCTTTATCTTTTTCAACCAGTAAATCTACTGCTTCACGCCCTTCGGCAAGTCTGCCGGGGGCATTGATAATCGGACCGAAGCCGAAGACAACATCATTGACAGAAAGCGGAATTTTTCGTCGGGTAGTTTCTATGAGAGCTTCCAGGCTCGCACGTGGTGAATCGTTGAGTTTTTCAAGACCAAAGCGTGTTAAAACACGGTTTTCATCCGTCATTGAAACGATGTCGCAAGAAGTTGCGATAGCCACAAAGTCAAGTAAATCAGTAATATCGTCGAGAGGAATGTCGTTTTTTTGTGCATAGCCTTGAACGAGTTTGAAAGCTACCCCGCAGCCACAAAGTTCTTTGAAAGGGTATTCGCAATCTTCTCTTTTAGGGTCAAGTACAGCTACTGCTTTCGGCATTTCACCTTCCGGTGTATGGTGGTCACATACTATTACGTCTATACCTTTAGATGCCGCTTCGTCTATCAGAGCATGTGCCTTTACGCCACAGTCTATCACTACCATTAGTGTACAGCCTTTTTCGGCGGCATATTCAATGCCTTTTTGCGAAAGTCCGTATCCTTCTTTATAGCGATTGGGAATGTAATAGTCTGTATTTTTGTTGAGTGGTTGGAGAAAGCTGTAAAACATGGCAACACCACTTGTACCATCCACATCGTAGTCACCATAAATGAGGACTTTTTCACTGTCTTTGATGGCTTTCCCAAGACGTTCTACGGCAAGATCCATGTCCTTCATCAAGAAAGGGTCATGCAATTGTTCAAGGGTAGGATTAAGGAACAAATTGGCTTCCTCCTTATTCGTAATACCTCTTTGCACGAGCAAGCGGCAAAAAACGGTGTCTATTTTCAATTCGCGCTTGAGTTTGTTGACAACTTTATCTTCAACTTCGATGATCGACCAACGCTTGTTCATGGTAGTGTGATTTTTTATTCGTGGCAAAGGGTAGGGCTGCAATTCTTTGTGTAAAAAATTGGAACACCCGAAATTCAATAATAATAATTTAGCTCACAAAGTTAGCAAAGATTATCAGTATGACCTAATTATACGTAGTATTTTTATGTTGTTATTGTCAGTATGAAGGTTGGGAGTTAAAAAAAATATTTAATTTAAAATATATGTAATTTTTTTACTTTTAATTAGTTGATATAGCTTTTATCTTTATGCCTTTTAATTTTAGAAGTCGTAATATACCATTTTTGCCACCAAGATGCCCTGCGCCGACGGCAGCAAAAGTCGTTTGTTGATTGGTCATCTCGGCAATACGGTCTGCCATGATAAAATTTCGATCATCTATCATCATTTTTCGGAGTTTACCCATACTTTTTCGGGCAGATTTATTGAGTTGTGAGAGGTTGCCCGATTGATAAAGGTCAGTGAGTTTTTTGAGTTGGCGACGATATTTTTTGAAGTTTTTGACTGTTTGATTCAATATCGTAGCTTGTTCTTTAATAGAAATGTTGTTTAATATCGCAATCTGCTCGGCAAAAGTTTCTACGCCTGTGAGCGTTTTGCTTTGCTCTTTTGCGTACTCATATAAATAGCGGTCAAGGGCAAAGGGCATGTCTTCTTTGAAAAGTGTCTCGGTCAATAATTGATATACAAAAAAAGGTTTTTGATTATTTAATAAGCCAATGTTCATGCCCGTTTGTTTGTAGAATAAGGTCGAAAGTGCATGGTATCTTTTGGGTTTAAATAGGTTTTCTAATAATTGATTTTCAGGAAGTAATGTATGAAAATTAATTTGACCTTGGTTAGCATTATCAAGATTAAATTCAGCGGCAAATACCTCGCATTTATTTATTTTTTCTTCAAGTATCGGCAATGCTCCAAAGGCGCGTTTGTCTCTGACGTGCATCGTTCCGAATAGATATGAATCTTTCTTGTTTTCGTGTGATATTTTCCAAAGGAAGGTCTGTTTTTTCTTTTTCATAAAACAATACTATGCTCAAATCTGTCTTTCAAACGCTGGTCGTGTGTGACTATAAATAAGGTTGATTGCTGTTCGGCAGCTTCAGTTTTCAAGAGTTGGATGACCTCTTCGCAATTGGCATCATCGAGTGCGGAGGTTGGTTCATCGGCAAGAATAACGGCAGGTCGATTGAGCAAAGCACGGGCAATGGCTACGCGTTGTTTTTCGCCTTCGCTAAGTGCTTGGGTAGCAGATTTGAGTTTGTGTCCGAGATTGAGTCTGTCGAGTATCGCACCGATGCGTTGTTGGTCTTGGCGCACACCTGCAAGGTACTGCGCCATTTTGAGGTTTTCGTTCACCGTAAGTGCTTTGACAAAATGCGGTTTTTGAAAAACAATACCAATGTTTTGCCCTCTGAATTGGTCAAGTTTTGCACCGCTCAATTTTGTTATATCCGTTTCCCCTACCCGCACGCTTCCTTGCTTTGGCGTAAGCAAACCCGCAAGCAAATGCAGGAGCGTTGTCTTCCCACAGCCAGACTGCCCGAGTATCAGCCAGTGTTCGCCTTTACCTGCTTTGATGTCGGGAAAAGCAAGATTCGCACCGCCGTTGTAAGTATATTTTAAATTTTCTGATTGTAGCATGTCTTGTATTATAACGATTTTTTTGAATAATTTTTATATTAATTTGAGAACCTAACTTGACAATGTTATGTTTTGAAAAATTAAATATGCCAACTAAGAGTTGGATTTTTACTAAATTTTTGATTATCAGTAATTTTTAAATTTATTTAAATAAAATATTTTTTAAATGAATTAATTGAAAAAATGCTTTTTTATTGACAATCAATAATATACATATATTTTTAAAATGGTAAAAATTAATTACAATATTTTACATGTAATTGATAATCAATTAGTTTTAACTCTTAGTTGGCATTAAATATAATGGGACACGGATCAGCTATTCTCGCTTTGGGTGTTTAACAATTCGTAAAGTATTGATTATTAATTAAATCCATTATTTGGGAAACATGACATTAAATTGATTATTTTGTTGTTAATCAAATTAATACATAATCAAAAACCTTTCATAGCGAGAATGGCTGGACACGGATTAAACAGATGAAACGGATTTGAACGGATTTTTTATCTGCTTTCATCCATTTCATCTGTTAAATCCGTGTCCTATCTGCGCTATACATATTCTTTATTCTAAGTTAACATTGTCAAGCTAATTACCTCTTTCCTCACTTTTGAATATAAAAATCTAATCGCAAATATAATAAAGTAAGTGGACAGAAAAAATTTAAACATGCTCTTACATTTTACATTTCAAAAAAGTACCTTTGCATCATCATAATTACGATTAAAGAATAGAAGATGATACAACGGATTCAAACCATATTTTTATTATTGGCTGCCTTGGCTTTTTTCTCCCTTTTTGGACTTGATTTTTTGTCGAGCAATATCAATACCCAGCAATTTTTGGCAGACAAATCTTTTGATATTCAAGACCATATCGCCTTGACGGTTCTCGCTGCCTTGGGTGGTGTACTGGCATTGGCGACGATATTTTTATTTAAAAACCGTTCGCTTCAAATGCGTTTTGGTTATTTGGTCATGCTGTTGAGTATCGCCTTGCCTGCGGTAGCCGCTATTTTATTTTATCAAGAGTGGAGCGGAATTAGCAATACTGCAAAATTGACGCTGCAATTGGGCTTGGCAGCTCCGGCATTGTCATTGATTTTTTCCATCCTTGCCAACCGCTTTATTCGTAAGGATGAAAAACTGGTCAAATCTATGGATAGATTGAGATAGACCAAACTAATAAAGTGCCATAATTTGGCGTGATTTTAGCCAATAATACTTCTGGACAAATTATATTAGACACAAAGTATCAGGGTACGAATGTAGTTCAATTTACATTTAAGTAAAGAGAAATATATTTTTAAATTATTTTTTTGTAAAATTAAAAATCAATCAGTTACAATTTCTTACCTTGATGTCTCTATCGAAAACTGACAACCAAATTCTATATGAAATATTCTTATACGCTTCTCGTTTTATTATTTTCCTTTTCTATTTTTTCAACTACTCATGCGAATGCACCTTGTGATACAAACACAGTATTTTCAGTAGATATTGGAGAGGCTTGTAAAGATGGTATTCCCGATAACATTGACCTGATGAATAATATCGGTGGTGTGATTGGTATTAATCATGCCTACATATTGACGGATGTCAATGATAATATTTTGCTCTTTAATATAAATAATTCCTTTTACAATATTGACCAACTTGATGCCGGGGAATATCGCATATATGGTCTGTCTTATCAAGGATTGCTCACTGTGTTGAACGGTATGCCACTCGCGACTATAACATCGACCAATTGTGTAACCATTTCAAGTAACTACGTACCAATTAGGGTGTACAACCCACCAACGATGGCTAATGCCGGACCAGATAAATTTTCGTGTGGACCTAATATTATTGAATTAGAAGCAGACTCGGTGTTTTCGGGCATGGGAATGTGGTCGCAAATTAGCGGACCAAGCTCGGTGACCTTTTTCCCAAATGCTACTACTCCAAGGAATTTTATTGTCGGTGCCGCTTCAGGTATTTATGAATTTGAATGGTCTGTTACTAATGGTGTTTGTCCATCATCTTCAGATACGGTTCTGGTCGAAATTCAAACTACACCACTTCAAATAGATACCATTTATCATGTAGATGAAACTTGTCATGACAGCGAAGACGGGTCTATTTCGATAGAATTGGTAGGTGCTATGCCACCAATAACCTATGATAACGGGCAAGGAGAAGTTGCTACGATAGGTACTCAATCATATACTTTTTCAGATTTATCGGCAGGGATTTATCCTGTTATCATAACAGATGCTACCGGATGCATAGTGATGAGTACCGTAAGTATTAATCAACCGGATTCGTTGGAACTGTCCATCACGCCGATAGCTGAAAGTCAGGGAGGAGCATCGGATGGTGCTATTGAAATTTGTGTTGACGGCGGTACACCTTCTTATACAGTTACCCTGTCTCCGAATAATCCTATTACCAATCTTGGCGCGGTGAGTTGTGATGGTAATTACGAAGTTAATAACTTAGTTCCAGGCAACTACATTGTAGAAGTCAAAGACATCAATGGTTGTTTTGCAATAGACACAGTAGCTGTTGCACCCGGCGATTGTTTTACCAGAGTTGATTCAGTTGTGGTTAATAATAACGTTTCTTGTAATGGTGAATCGAATGGAAAAATGACCATTTTTGCCTCCGGCAATAATGGTTTTGAATTTTCGATAGATAATGGTGCTTCATTTGATAATAGCAATAGCTCTTCGATAGTGTATAGCAATCTTACAGGAGGTGATTATAATATTATTGTCAGGGATGATATGGGATGTACCGATACTTTTCATCTGAATCCGGTCAACATATTTGAACCATTACCTTTTTCTGTTACTCAACTTAATGCAACAGATGGTTCGCAGCCCGGTGTAAATGACGGACAAATATCATTCTGTGTCAACGGCGGTACACCTCCCTACCTCGCATTTTATTCAGGGATGACCACGAGCGCAACAGGCTTCTTTACGGATGACCCTTCCGGTCCTTGCTCTGGCAATTTTAGTGTCATGGGACTACCGAGTGATTCTTTCCAAATATCAATTGTTGATGGCTTAAATTGCACAGAAATTTTTAATGTTTTTATCAATGATGTAGATTGTTCCTTATTTGATATTGATGCCGTTCAGATTGATAATGTACTTTGCAATGGAGGTAATACAGGTAGTATTGAAATAAGTACTTCCGGCGGATTTGCGCCCTATACATTTATACTTGATGATGGCATAATGCCTACCACAGTCACTACATCTTCACCCAATTATACCTTCACCGGATTACCTGCCGGAAACTATGACGTTACAGCGATACACTCTAATCAATGTACTCAAGTTTATGATTTCAATCCCGTCATAGTCACTGAATCGACTCCAGTAGATGCTACAATAGACCACGTCAACCCAACTACAACATCTGGTGCGGATGGCGTGATTTGTATAACGCCCACAGGTGGTGTACAGCCATACAGTGTCACCTCAAATTGCGGTACAGTGATGACTGGCAATGGAAGTTGCGGAGGTACTTTTCATATCGAAAATGTAGGTTCAGGTATTTGTAATATTGACATTAAAGATGCCAACAACTGCCTATATACGATTCAGGCAGTACTCGAAGATCCTTCTTGTGCCGGTTTTGGTACTTCCAATATAGAATCAACTGACCTTACCTGTAATGGTGAGAATAACGGAACGATTACTATCAGTGTCAATGGTGGTCAATCTCCCTATCAATATTCTATTGACAATGGTGCTAATTACACTGGTAATCAATATGATTCATATACATTTGCGGGACTTGCGCCGGGTACATATCCAATACTTGTTATGGATGATAGATTGTGTTTTACTGATGTATCGTCTGTGGAAATCACCGAACCGGACGCTTTGGAAATAGAAGTTGAAACAGACGCTACTTGTACCGGACTCGAAGACGGTGGTATTGACATTACTCCCTCCGGCGGTACACCCGGATACACTTATTTTTGGAATACACAACAGATGACCGAAGATATTGACCAACTCGCAGCAGGTACATATTCTGTCACCGTGACGGACAACAATGCTTGTACACATACTTCCGAAATAGAAGTGCCAGAATATACTTCTATTTCGGTTCAAATAAACGGTGCGCCACTCACTATCGAACTTGGCGATTCCACGACCCTTACGGGGAATGTGCAAGCTACACAAGGCTATACATTCGAATGGTCGCCTACCACCGGTTTGAGCAATTCCAATATTTTAACACCCATTGCAAAGCCAGACCAAACCACCGTATATACACTGACCGTCACGTCCGACGAAGGATGTATTTATACAAGCGATGTCACTATTACGGTCAATGAACCGCGTGAACTTATCGCTATTCCCTCCGCTTTTACGCCCAATGATGATGGCGAAAATGATGAATTCAAAGTCTTTATACAAGGACGAGATTACGAGTTTGAGGAGTTTTATGTCTTCAATCGCTGGGGAGAACAAGTGTTTTTCACAGACAATGAAAGTCAAGGTTGGAACGGCAAATACAAGGATGAAGATCAGCCCGTTGGTACGTATGTATATTTAGTCAAATATAGAATACAAGGTACATTGACCAACAAAGGAGGCGATGTTACTTTATTGAGGTAGTTGGCAAAAATACTGAACCACAAAGCGCACGAAGTACACAAAAATCGAACTAATGTAGAGAGACACAAGGATTTTATGTTGGCTACCCGTCTAACGTTGGGCACTTTGACAATCAGTGGGTTATAAAGGTGATGAAATTCAAGCGACTGTAACAACTGCCGACTGCCGACTGTCTAACTGCGGACTGATAGCCTTTATGTTTCCTTTTTCGTTAGTTCGATTTTAGTGTTTTTAGTGCACTCAGTGGTTCAATAGACAGCATAATTTGTAAATAATTCTTGCCGCTACATTCGCATCCCATTCGGCAGGACCCGTTTCAGATACATCAAAACCAATAATTTTTTTATCGTATTGACGTAGTTTTTTTATGATAAAAACGGCTTGCTCAAATGTCAGTCCGCCCGGTACGGGCGTGCCTGTATTTGGACAAAGAGCAGGTTGCAAACCATCTACATCAAAACTAATATAGACATTATCGGGCAGTTCGTTGATAATCTGATTACATATCATATCGTAGGTTTCTCCTTGAAATAATTGCGCCTTCATTGCCTCGTCAAAAAACGCCATTACCCGTCCATCGGATACTTTTATACGCTCATTTTCCGCTTCACAATAATCACGAATTCCTACCTGTACAATCTTTTCGACATTCGGAATTTGAAGTACATTATACATAATAGATGCGTGAGAATACACAAACCCTTCATAAGCCTTTCTCAAATCACAGTGAGCATCTATCTGCAAAATACCAAAACTTTCATACCGTTCTGCCAATGCTTTTATATAGCCCAACGGCGTACTGTGTTCCCCACCAATAAGCCCTATCGTTTTATTCTTTGACAACCAAAATTGACATTGACGATAGACCTCATCATGTAGTTTTTTACAGGCTTGATTAATCTCTGCAAGTAAGGCAATATCTACATCTTTGCCCGCTTCCAATTGCTCAATAATCTTTGTGGCTTTAGTACGATAAGTGTTATTTTCTTCAATTTGTTGATTGGAAGCAGGAAGCATATAAATACCTTTTTTCCATGCGTCAGGCGCATCCGCATCATACAAATCAAGTTGGAGAGAAGCTTCTCTGATAAACTCAGAGGCTTGTGCTGTACCTGCCGAATAAGAGGTCGTCACATCCCAAGATACGGGTAAAAGAATAGTTTGAGCGGTATGCTCATCAAAAGGTAAGCCGATAAAATTGCCGTTTCTCTGTCCCACTCCATTCGGGTCAAAATTATCAATGTTTTGCTTCGCCATTATTTGAGAGAAATAAATTTAAAGGTAGTAAAAGGAAATGAAAAAAAGGTGTCCGACCCTGAGGTTGGAACACCTTTCTCTACTTAAGCACTCATGAAGCGTCTTTACATTGTCTAATTAAGTATTTAAAAATAGACAATATTTTATATTTTAGATATTTATTTCAATTATTTTTTAATAAAAATAAATACATCTTTCGCAAAATTCCCTTTTAGGACGCGGTTGTATATGAAAGTAACGGACTGCCCAAAGAAAAATTGAAAAAACTTCAAAATATCTTTCGACCTCTTTATTTCAGCACTTTTACTGCCTATTCCAAATAGAAATTCGCTCACGGTAACGCTCTTCATCGAAGGGCCAACGTCCTACACTATACTTTCTTTCCAAACGTTCTTCTATATTATTTGGTAAGTTATGAAAAAAATCTATACCAGTCAAATCTTCAACTTCATCTACACTCATTGCATAGTGATCTAGTGGTTTTTTGCTTTCTTCGTTTGGTATCACGAACCCGACGGCTTTCAGTTCCGGCTCACGATAATCCAGTAAAACTTTATAAAAAGCACGAGGCACAGTCACGTCGTTGTCTCCTATCTTTGCTTTGGCGCGTTCTGTCAATACCGGTCCGGTAACGACATATAAATGTTTGTATCCTCGCGTCCAATCACGTACTTGCTCCTCGAGTTCTCGCCAAATACCGCGATTGAAGCCGCGCTCTTGCGGACTAACATTACTCATCAAAAAACTGAGATACATAGCCTCCTCCGAAAAGTGCATGTCACCCGCCGGCGCAAGGTGTCCTCTATCGTAGCCTGACCCGTAGTAGTCGTCCAGACTTGCCGACCCGGTAGAGACCTCTCTATCTTGTCGGAAGTTATCACTACGTTCTGTATTTTTGGGTAATCGTTGAATATCTGTTTCGTAAGCTACCCATTCAGCCTGTTCATGTTTTTCAGAATATGCAAGTGTAAAATATTGATGGTCAATAACTTCTTTGACATCAGAATGAGGTAAAAAATCTCTGTAAGTACTTTCGATGTCCTCATATTGTTCTGTTTCATCCGCCAATAAGTCATCAACATTTGCGTCGTCACCATTCGAAATTATATTATAAAAGTAGCTCATTACAGCTACCGCAATGACGACTAATATTGCTTGTATTCCCATTTTTTTTGACTCTGCCATAGCTACAAAAGTACAAAAAAAATACATTTTTTTGTTTTGTTTTGAATTATTTTGTTGTGCATGAAATTAAAAATCCAGGCTTCCAGAAAAAACAATCGATTGTTTTTTTAATAAATTTTAGATTTTTTGCCTGAAAAACTTTCTTTTCACGAAATAAATATATAATTTTGTGGAAATAATGTTATTAATGCAATCCAAATAATTTCGCTCAAAAAGACAAAATATGAACTAAAACCACACCTTATAACGTTATGTCTTTACCTCTATGAAAATACTATCCAATAAAATATTGCGATTTAGCAGATATGAAGAGCTACAAGAAATTGAAGTTGCTTACAATAATGATAAAAAAACACTGCAAGATTATGAAAAATTAGCACGCTTACACCTTAATATAGCTAAAACCATTGGAAGTATAGATGCGTGGGACAACATTGATACTCCAATAGAAGAAATAACCCGACAGATATTCGATGTACTTAACTTTGAATATGTTTGTATTGGAAGATGCCTTACTAAGGATTTAAAAGATTACAAATATATTACAAGTAAGTCTGTAAAAATCCCTGAACATTTGGTGAGTAGTCCCATCGAAGACAGTTTTATTGGACAGATTATACTAACTTACGGTAATAGGGAAATATTTGTATGGTCAGAGCAAGACGGCGATATTACTGATATTAAAAACACCAAAAATAAGATTCCGAATATCCAACCTAATCACATTGAGAGATTTAAAAGCTATTTTAGCTTTACGAAGGTTAAACAGTTCATGGTTATTCCTCTTAAGCATATTGCTAAGGAGGAAGTAATCGGTTATATTGTTATGTGTAATCGAAATGGGCAAAACGGTTTGGAGCGAATGGAAGAAGAGTCATTAAAGGCACTTTCAGTATATATATCTCGGTGTATTGGCAGACACCTGTTTTATAGATATGAGCATAATGACACACAAAAAATTAGAAAAATCCATAATTTGAACTACGAACTGGGGATTAAAGAAACACTAAAATACTTATATGATGAATTTTCATTAATGTTGGCTGCCTTTTGGATTCCTGTTACAGATGATAATCAACCATGCTTTGCTATGGAAGACCACTATCACGAATTTAAAGGAAGAAAAGAAGAAGCTATTGAAAAAGAAGTCGGATTTCGGGATGGAAAAATCTGTTTAAAGAGTGATGCTCTAAAACGCAGGAAAAAAGTTAATTGGTTTGAAAATTTGACTAAAGATAAATTGGGTTTCTCTATAGATATAGGAACCAATCAAGCTATAGTCGTACTGATACATGATGATAATGAGAGTACAAAAGATGATGATTTATTAGGTGCATTTGTACTATATCCACAGAAATCATTAAAAAAATCCCATGTTGTGGAAGAACGAATAAAAATATTGGCTGACGATATTAAGCATTATTTGCAAGCTACATTGTTTGACAGACATTACAAGCAGATTGAATTGCTAAGAGAACAATTACTTGGCGTGGATTTTAATAATTCCGACAACTTTTATCGAGAAATAGTCGGTTTAGTAAACAACACACTACAATCTAAATATTGCTCATTATTTTTTGCCAACGAAAAAGAGGAATTATATCTGAAAGCAACGAACGCAAAAAAATTCACCTCTTTTGATAAAGGTACATTAGAAAACAAAAAGAACTTTATCGCTATTAATTACATTAATAAAAAAGATGAAATTATATATAAAAAAAATAGCAGAAGTGCGACTTACAGGGCGTTTATAAACGAAAACACTGTTAACATTTATAATATATACAGTAAAAATGCCAAGACCGAAACTATTTTTTGTGAGGTCTCATCATACGAACATGAACCAGTAATAGCAACTCCGATAAAATATCAAGGCAAGATAAGGGGAGTGATAAGATGTATCAACAAAGAAAATTTAAATGGTAGAACAATACAAGCTTTTGATGATTTGGATATAAAAATGTTTGAGTTTTTAGCGCAAATTGTATCCAAATTCATTGAAAATATAGAAAAAGACAAAGATCAACGCAATTTTGTCAATCACTTAGCACATGAGAACAGGACTCCCGTTCAGATTATTTGGAATGATATGCACAGTATCAAGAGAAGAATTGAACAGTTAGCGCCTACGGGAAATCACCGCGCACTGAATAAAACTTTTAAACGACTGCGTTTACAAACAGAAATTATTAATAATAATTATGATAATTTGGAAGCTGTATTAACCGACAAAGACTTAATCGCTTACCGATTCAACAAAACAGACTTAAAAGAACATATCTATGATATAGTAGAATTGCTTGAACCAAAACTTCAAGAGGATGAGGAAAGACCTATCAGAGTAGAAACACAAATAAAAAACATGCCGGAAGTATATGTAGATGGTAGGAAAATATATCAAGTATTTTATAATGTTATTTCTAATGCTGCAAGATACAGTACATACGATAGCACAATAAAAATTAAATATAATGATTCAGTTGAAGTTATCATTGATAATAAACTGGTAAAATGTTTAGAGATAACTGTGAGTAATTATGGCATCGAAATTTCAGCAGATGAATTTGATTTGATATTTAAACAATATTACAGAAGTCCTATAGCGAGGGCAAAAAATGCAACGGGTAAGGGGATTGGACTATATGTAGCACAAACTATTATGATGAAACACGGCGGTATAATTCAGGTCACACAATCAACTGAACCTACCACGTTTTCCATATTCTTACCCAATAAATTAAAATCTAAATCTCCTGACACCAACTAACAAATTAATGATAAGTTCAATTTCCACACAAAAAAATCTAATTCATGACTAAAAAGAAAATATTACATGTTGACGACGACAGATTAATGACTAAATCTGTTGCAGAAAATATTGAATTATATTTAAACGATTATGATTATACTGTAGAAACTGCTGCCAGTTATACAGATGCAATTAAAAAAGTAAAGAGTCAAGATTTTGACCTTATTTTATTGGATGTGATGATGTCTGTCACAGAAGAAGAAAAACAACAAAATAATGATTTGGAAGATGATATGTCAACTGGTATCGTTCTTAGAAAAGCTATCAACGAGTTTTTCAAAGATAAAGAAACTAAGCCTAAATTAGCTTATTTTACTGCTAAATCCTTAGATAAGTCTGAAGAAAAATTTGTCGATAAAGTAATAAGTAAACCTATTGTACCTGAGCAGTATTTGAGGATAATTAGAAATTTGCTTATGATAGAGACAGTAGGTACTACTACTTATTAAACAAGCTTCTTTCTTTAAACATAATAGTGAAGATTCTTACGCTAAAGCGTAGGAATCTCTCACCAAAATCTAAAAATAATGATGGTGAAAAACGTGATTATCTTTTCCATTCATTGAATCTGTAAAGACTAAAACCTCCACCCATGTCCACTATCAACTCAACTGTAACACTCATCGCTCTTTTTTTCATATTTTTGCAATTTAGTGAACTTAAGGCAAATAATAATCAAGATTCTTTAAATTCAATACCACCCAATAAGGTAGAAAAAAATAACCAATTAAAGCCCGACAGTTTACAAACTCTTTACAAAACCGTTAGTGAGTTAGAGGATATTAAAACTACTGCTTTTAACTCCATGAAGGGGTTACAACAGGTTTTTACCGGATACCTAAATTTATTTATCGCAATTGTTACTATCTTTCTTGGTTATAATTTTTTTGATGCCCGTAAATTCAAAAAGACGATAGAAAATATCGTAGAAAGTAACAAAAGAAATAAGGAGCATGTAGATAAATCCCTGAAAAAAATTAGTGAGGAATTGTCAAATAAACAAGAACACTTAGATAGATATTTGAAACAAGCTAACAAAGAACTATCAAATAAAAAAAATAGCATAGATAAATCCTTGAAACACATTGACCAATTATCTAATAATGTAGAACGAGAATATGAAAAATTATTCAAACTCTTCAAAAAAAACAAATTTGAAAACATAGCATTTCTATCAGAGTTAGTTGAAAAATTAACCGATTCCATTGAGCATCTTGATAGTACAATCATTTTTGACATTACTCAAACAGATAACGCATCTAAGCTTGTCCCTGTTAAAGAAATCATGATAAACCTAGTTCGAAAGCTCCAAATACTTAGATTATCGGACAACACTAATATTAAGGAACATAAATCCGCACTTGACTACTTAGGAATGATTGGCAGAGGATCAAGGGATATAGAGTTTTTAGACGGATACATTGAACAGGCGCAAAGTATAGAATTAATTAAAAGTGCAACAAGGGCTTCAACACTTATTGAAGTGAGGAATAAGAACGAAAAGGAAAAGAACATTAATAGAGATGGAAAAAAGTCTAAAAAAATTACCGTCAGAGAACATTTCCAAATACTCCAAAAAGAAATAGGTGAGTTAAAGAAAACAATAGAATTGATGAAAGATAACACCTCAGAACAGTGATTTTTCCACTCAAATGCCCAAAACCAGCCTAAGCTGCCCGATGCTCTTCCGTGAATTGCTCAATCATTTCGGCGAGTTCTACGGCGAGGTCGGTCATTTCTTCTATACGTCCACGAGTACCATCACGGTCTATCATCACCCTTTCTGTATAAACGATTGTATCGCCTTCTAAGCGCATCATACCATACAAACTTTTTATGTGTGTTAGTAGTTGGTCACGAAATCCATTGTCGAGTATAGCATCGGCGAAGTAGTTGTCATTGGCGGATAAGGTGTAGTTGTCCATGAGGAGGCGTTCTCCGGCATCGGTTTCTTCTTCTTTAAAAAAGAGGCTTTTGAGCTTACGAAGTATTTTGCGTCCGGGTTTACCAGGAGAGACGGCGAGTTGGTATTTGTAGAAGTTGCCACAATGAACGAACACACTGGTATAAGGGTAAGTTTTCATGCGTCGATACTCACCGTGTCCAACCATTTTACTTACGTAAAAGGAAAATACACGGATATGCCGACCACGGTATTGTCCCTCTATAGAAGGTGCTTGAAGCCACTCCGTCTGAGCGAAGATGATAGGTAATTGTAGGAATTTTGCAAGGTCATTGTATTGACGGACGATAGGGTCTCTTAGGTATTTTAACATGTCCAAAATGAAGTAATTTGGTTCTCCGACAATTTTTATAAGTAGGCTACTGCTTCAATTCATAAGTACTTGACAATTTTATGAATCGAAGCACTACCACAATAACATACTGACGACACTACCCATCAATTTAATATTTTTTAATTTATAAAAAATTAAAAAATATCCACAACATCTGAATAGTGTCGCCTATATGTTTTGCTGTCGTTTTTATTTAATCTCTCCAAACAACGGTCTTTTTGATACCGCTCAATTCACGAATACAGTCCTCTCTGACTCTCCATATCTTATCGACATTCCAACGTCCACGTAGTTTGGTTTCTTTGAGCCACGTTGCAATATAATTTTTATGGTATTCCTGTTTGAAGTCTTCAATTTGGTCGGGCTGTATAGGCACTTCTTCTACCAAAGAATCAAAAGGTGAAAGGTCAGAAGCTACATTGCGAGTGAAGTCATAACGCTCCTGATTGTAGCTGATATAATTGTGGGCTTCGGGTAGGTGTTCAAGTCCGTGATCACTCAAAACTTTGCCTACACCAAAGGTATTTTGACCATTCATATTATATATACCGAGCATCAATTGGACATCGGGATGACCGTTTTCACGAGCCAATTCGGTCAAGATGGCGTGCTTAGTGCTACAAGTGCCTTTGTGTTCTATTAAAACAAGTTCTAAACGGTTTTTTCTGCTTGTGCGTCCGTAAGGAATATCTCGGACATAATCAATTGCACCGTGGAAGTCTCTTAATCCTTTCGATAAAAATTCAAACGAGATTCTTCCGCGATTTAGAATGGAAAAATTCGGTAGTTGATTCACAGTGAAATTTGTATTTGAATTGAAATAAAAATGACTTACATAAGTGCTTGTTTTACACTAATTACTATGCAGAACAACAGTTTTAGTTGTCGAATAGTGCTGTCATTTTTTTAGTTAAAATAGCTTTGGAACGCGAAATAAATAAATTTGCTTTCTTGACTGAAAGAGTTTGTTCTCAGTTTGGGCTTTGAAACCCGCATAAATATTGATATTTTCTCCCGATAACTATCGGGATCAAAGTGTAAAATGAGGACAAAATATCTTGTCAAGAAGGTGAAGTTATTTTTTTCACGTTCCTTTGGGATGCGAATATATTAAAAATATGGGGTTTTACCTAAAAAAACACGAGATAAAACATGTGAATTTTTTATATAAAAAAAGGAAGTACCTTGTACTTCCTCTTAAGTAGAGTTTCATCTGATGTGAAAATTCTTGATTTTCACGTCATCTGTTGAATGTATTTTGATTTCTTTTTGTTTTGAAAACAAAGTACAGGGTAAAAGTACTTATTATTTTTAGATTTCAAAATTTTTTTTAAAATAAAATTAGGAAATAGCAGCAGCCTAACTTATAATATTTGGATTTTCAAGGCTCTGTTTTTAGGTATCTACAAAATAATTCATACAAAAAGCTTTGATTGCTTTATAGTAAGGTCTTTTAGACGAACAAAATAGTATTGGATAATTACGTATTTAACCTTTCAAAAAAGTCAAAGATTTTTTATACTAAATTATATTAAGTACATTGTTTAATAAATTTCTTTACGTTTTGAGTATTTCTTTTGAAACGACTCTTCCCCAAAAACTCCTTAAATACAGTAAGTATTCGCGTCATTTTTGGGTCGATTCATTTCAAAATAAATGTCAAAAACGATAAGAAATTTAATAAACAATGTACTAAGTACACTGTTTCACAAATTTATTTACTTTTTTGAGTATTTCTTTTAAAATGACTCTTCACCAAAAAATCCTTAAATACAGTGAGTATTCGCGTCATTTTTGATTCGATTCATTTCAAAATAAACGTCAAAAAATGTAAATAAATTTATAAAACAGTGTACTAAGCCGCCACAAATAATCGGGATTTATTGTAATTTGTGTCTTTCGATATAAAATATATTAATATTCAAAAACAGCCTAACTCGTAATTTATTATTACATCATGATAAACTCAAATTATGAGTTGTTCATTCACGAAAGTAAATGAACTTATTAAAATGCAAATTGCAAAAAACAAATTCTCTCTCCAATAAAACATCGTGTGAAATTATAGTGGAATTCGCAATTTGTTTTTTGCAATTTTTTCATCCCTTGTATGCAAATGAGACTTACTTCGTATCGTAATTAAACGGTAGTAATTTAGAATCTTTAATCGTGGATAAAGTCATGAGTGTTTTCAGACGTTCAATTTCTTCAATTTGTGAGAGGGTTTTGAATAGAAGTTGCTCGTAGGTTGGGATGTCTTTACAGATAATTTTGATTAAGAAGTCGGCTTCACCTGTTATGATGTAACATTCTACTATTTCATCAATTGCTTTGATTTTGTCCATAAAGCTATTGAGTGCATTTTCTTTTTGCCATGCGAGCGAAACCAGCACAAAAGTTTTTACATTCAAACCGATAGACTGTGGATCTACAAGTGCATGATAGCTTTGCACAATACCGCTATGCTCTAATTTTTTGACCCTTTCGAGGGTGGGAGCAGGTGAGAGTCCGATTTGTTTGGACAAATCAAGGTTGGTAATCTTACTGTTTTCTTGTAAAATTTTCAGGATTTGCAAATCAATTTTATCTAATTTGTTCAACATTATATAATAGGTTAAAAATTTGATGATTGCTTATTACGCCTTAGTGAAAACGAAAAAATAAATTGAACCACTAAGGACACAAAAAGCACTAAAAATAAATGGACGTAAAAGTAAACTAAGTTAAACTAAAAAATTCATTATCAGCGTTTTATGAAGTTCTTAGTTTTCTCTGCGTTAGTTCGATTTTAGTGTCTTTAGTGCGCTTAGTGGTTCAAAATGTTGTTAGTTTATTTTTGTCCAACTACTTATAAGCAGTTTATTGGGCAATCACGAAGCTGTGATGCAGCTTATTTAATATTTACAATTTCAACATACAAAATTACGAAGTATCTTGCGTTTAAACAAATAAATTGATAATAAATCCTATTTTTTTAAAAGAACATTTTGTTTGCCTACTAATTTTGGGATTCGTATAATCATTTGTATGGGTGCTAATGAGTGAATGAGTGAATTTTGAATGAATGAATTTTGAATGAATGAATTTTGAATGAGTGAATTTTGAATGAATGAATTTTGAATGAATGAATTTTGAATGAGTGAATTTTGAATGAATGAATTTTGAATGAATGAATTTTGAATGAGTGAGTGAATTTTGAATGAATGAATTTTGAATGAATGAATTTTGAATGAATGAATTTTGAATGAATGAATTTTGAATGAGTGAATTTTGAATGAATGAATTTTGAATGAGTGAATTTTGAGTGAGTGAATTTTGAATGAATGAATTTTGAATGAATGAATTTTGAATGAGTGAATTTTGAGTGAATGAATTTTGAATGAATGAATTTTGAATGAGTGAATTTTGAATGAATGAATTTTGAATGAATGAATTTTGAATGAATGAATTTTGAATGAGTGAATTTTGAATGAATGAATTTTGAATGAATGAATTTTGAATGAGTGAATTTTGAATGAATGAATTTTGAATGAATGAATTTTGAATGAGTGAATTTTGAATGAATGAATTTTGAATGAGTGAGTGAATTTTGAATGAATGAATTTTGAATGAGTGAATTTTGAGTGAATAAATCAAAGATTTTTAACTATTGCGATTTATTCACTCATTCATTCATTCAAAATTCATTCACTCATTCATTCATTCAAAATTCATTCACTCATTCATTCATTCAAAATTCACTCATTCACTCATTCAAAATTCACCATTCATACTTACGGGAAGATACCCAGTGAAATATAATCGTTAGCGATTTTCTCAATGGCATTGACAAAAGCAGCACTTCTCAAGTCCTCGACTTTTTTGTTGCGTTTGAGAATGTGGCGGATACCGTGATATGCGGTAATCATGGTTTCTTGCAAACCGGAACGCACGAGGTCAATCTCGTCAGCACCTCTCGTGATGATGGCACGTTCTTTCAATCTAACTTTCTTTCCGGTTGTTTTTTCTACCAAGCTGACGATGTTTTCGTAAGTCTGTTCGTCGAAGCGTTTTTCCATACGTCCGAAGCGCATGTGCGAGAGGTTTTTCAACCATTCAAAATAAGAAACGGTCACACCTCCTGCATTGATATACATGTCAGGAATAACGATAACGCCTTTTTTGAGCAGGATTTCCTCTGCATCCGGTGTTACTGGTCCGTTGGCAGCTTCAGCGATAATTTTTGCTTTGATTCGCTTGGCATTGCCACCGTGAATCTGGTGTTCGAGTGCCGCAGGTACGAGTACGTCACATTCGAGTTCGAGTGCCTCTTCGCGAGTCTCTAAGTTTTTCGCTCCCGGAAAATCTAGAATGGAGCCGGTGCGTTTGCGGTGCTTGAGTAGTTTTGCTACATCAATACCGTCTTCTGAATGAATAGCACCTTCGTATTCGGCTACGCCGATGATTTTGAAGCCGCCCTCTTCTTGAGAAATCAAACCGGTGTATGAGCCTACATTACCTAGACCTTGTATGACCATAGTTTTGCCTTCCGTACCGGTTTCGAGTCCGATGGCTTTCATATCTTCTTTGATACTCATGGCTTCTTTGAGTGCGTAAAACACGCCACGTCCGGTCGCTTCGGTACGCCCTCTGATGCCATTAAGTTTGACGGGTTTTCCGGTCACACAGCCGACAGCGTCAATCTCTCCTTTACCAAAAGCAAGGTAGGTATCAAGTATCCAAGCCATTTCGCGAGAGCCTGTGCCGTAGTCGGGCGCAGGTACGTCGAGTCCGGGTCCGATGAAATTTTTGCGGATTAATTCGGTCGCATAACGACGAGTGATTTTTTGCAATTGCGCTGTCGTGTAGGCACGCGGGTCGATTTTTACACCGCCTTTGGCACCACCAAAGGGTACATCTACGATAGCACATTTGAAACTCATCAAGGAAGCCAATGCCATGACTTCATCTTGATTGACATTAGGTGCGTAACGGATACCACCTTTAGTCGGCAGGCGATGTTGGCTGTGCTGCACGCGGTAGGCTTCTATGACTTGATACTCTTTTCCGATTTTTACCGGAAATTGCATCTTATAAATCGCATTACAGGCTTTGATTTGATGGAGAAGTCCCACCGGCAAATTAGTCGCTGCCGCCGCTTTATCAAAATAGTTTTCAACTCCTTCGATAAAACTATAATGTTTGTTAGACATTGATTATTAAATTTTTATAAAATAAAATAGAATTAATATAAAAAAATAGTGATTGGTGATTGGTTTGGTAAGGTACGTTTTAACATAAATTCCTATATACTTTACTTTCTTTTTTAATGATGAATTAGTTGAATCACTAATTATGATTTAACCATTCACTATTCACCATTCACTACTTTTTTAAATTTAATTGTTTTTAGATTCCTTTTCTAATTTGCTGACTTTTCGTTCCATATAAATCAAAAACAAAAAAATGCCGATAAAGGTAGCTACTATAATAGCCACCACGACATATATTTTCCCTGTGTTTCTGAAGAAGTCCGTCTCGCTGCCCTGCGCCATCAACACTCCGGTATAGAGGGTCAGTAGGCATGATAAAGTCACTTTATTCATTGTATTTAGATTGGAAGGCAAATTAAAGCAATATTTTATAATTTTCATCAAAATTTTTAATGGAAAATTGTTTTTTTAGTAAAAATATATTCCATCTGACAAATCAATGATTTCTTGATGTGTATAAAATTCTATTATATCAAGATATACATTCTCGCAAATGTACAAAAAACAGCATAAGCGAGTCAATTCTTGTTACTTTTTAGATTTAAATGCGTCCTTTGAAGCGGATGTGTAGTTTATTCAATAACTTTGTTTCTGACATTCACGAGTTGGAAGAACTGATTTTTTTAATTAATAAATTCTTCATATATTGTAGTTAATATTAAATGATTGATAATCAGTTAGTTGTGGCACTACTTTTCATTTGAAACACGTCATAAGACACTGATTGTCAGAGTATTATGAGAATTTGCAAAAAAACAGAACTTACTCGTTTTTAAAAGTTCTTTATTCGCTCTTTACTCGAAATTCGCTCAAATAATATTTGGTTAATTCGTTAAATAATATTTCAATGCCCAAAAAGCCATTTTTTTCTCTGATTTTCGGGTAAAAAATTAATTAAAAAAATAGTTTTTTGGAACTCGTGAATGTAAGTTACAACTCGTGAATGTCAGTTATCAATAGTAGCTAACCCTATTACAAAGAGAGTATTCCAAAATATAGCCTTAAAAATATAAGACTTCATAACATAGTGTTATATTTGCTCTTTGATTGAATTAAAAAAACAGAGGAATACATACATTGAGCAACTACAACATCATTTACGACCTGACCGAGTACGAAGAATTAGGCTATTTGCCTTCTGCTTATGTTGTCAATTGCAATGAAAAAGGCATGATGACCTACGTAGCGCATAAGGTACATGCACAGACGGTAGAAGACTACGGCTTGGAGTTGACGGAGGAGCGCAAGGCACTTTTTGACATCATTGATACATTACAAATAAAAGAAATTGAAGACAAGTACAACACCAAAGGAAAACGCAGGAAAGCCATCACAAAACTCCTTGAAAACAAGGAAGTTAAGACAAATATTATAAAATACATCCACCGAAAACTCGACGAATTTTTACAAATTATATACCAACACAAACTTCTGCTATCGCTCGAAACGAGTCGCAAAGATTACATTCCTTCTAAGCAAATAAAAGCGGCGGAATACGCGCTTAAACCCAAATTATTTTTCAAACGCACAGACACAGGCGTGTCTTACAAATTAAGTTTTTTCAGCAATCGTACTCCTTGGCGTGTCCAACAGCGCGACATTACCGTACTTGCTAATAAGCCGGCATGGATTGTAGCTGACCGCGTATTACACAACCTTTCTGCCATCAATGGCAATATGGTCAAACCCTTTATCAAAAAAGACGAAGTACGTATCCCCGAACATTATGTGAAGGAGTATTTTCAGAAGTTTATCTTACGAGTAGCAGCGAAAGCAGACATTGAGGCAGAAGGATTTGAGGTCAATACAAATGATAAATTATCAGTTTGTGAAGTAACTTTTTCGGAAAACATTATGGAAAAGACCTACGGTCTGACCATCACCTTTGTATATGACAAGTTGCGATTTGTTTTTACGGAAAGCACCCAACAGAAAACTCGTCTTGAGTTTGATAAAGATGATAATATTGTCATCTATCAGCATCGTCGCGACACCCAAGTCGAGCAAAATTTTCTTAATAAATTACCCAGCCTTTCTTTGGAAAGACAATATGGATTATTCGTACCAACAGACATTGAAGGCGAGATTAATTCGGATAAAATCACCCAATGGTTGGTCGAAAAAACGCTTGATTTTCAACGACTTGGCTTCAAGGTCGTTGACCCGATGATAGGCAAAAATCAAATTGCATTATATGTGCCGCGCGTAGAATTGAACTTAAAAAAAGAACGCGATTGGTTTGATTTGTATGGCGATGTGGTGGTCGGAGAATTTAGTTTTCCATTCATCAAACTCGCGCCTTACATTAGTTCGGGCAATCGCTTTTACCCGCTTCCCGACGGGCGTTTTTTCTTGATACCCGAAGAATGGATGGCGCAATATGAAGAGATTTTTCGCATGGGCGAACTTGAAGGCGAAGGTGTCCGCGTGATGAAAAGCCGCTTTTCTGTCCTCAAAAATCTCGACCTCGAACAGCAAGACCGAAAGTCAAAAACCGCCCTTTCGGGCAATTACAAACGTATCCGATACCAACAACCAGATACACTCAAAGCCACGCTTCGTCCTTATCAATTGGAAGGCGTAAAATGGCTCATTCATCTATACAAAAACGACCTCGGTGCTTGCCTTGCTGACGATATGGGATTGGGTAAAACGCTACAAACTATCGCCGTATTGCTTTACGCAAAATCCGAAAAAGCCAAGCAAAACAAACCCAGAAAATCCATCAAAAAAGCAGTACAAGCCACACTTTTTGATGCCCTTCCCGATGCTGAATCAACTACGCCGCTCAATGCGCTGATTATCCTTCCTGCCTCGCTTGTTTTTAATTGGAAAAGCGAAATCAATCAGTTTGCGCCAAGCCTGACGGTGTACGGACATGTTGGCACAAAACGTTACAAATCGTCTGCAAAATTGACGGGTTTTGATGTGGTACTGACGACTTATCATACAGCCTTGAAGGATGTGGAGATGTTGAAAAATATTAATTTTGAATATATTGTACTCGATGAAAGTCAGCAAATTAAGAACCGAGAATCGAAGATATTTGGTGCAGTGAGCGAGTTGGAGGCGAACCATAAAATCTCCTTGAGTGGTACGCCGATTGAAAATTCGCTGTCGGATTTGTGGTCGCAAATGCAGTTTATCAATCCCGAATTACTGGGAACTTTTCCTTTCTTTAAAAAAGAATTTTTACGCCCCATAGAAAAGGCACAAAACGAAGAAAAACAGGAGCAATTGAAGCGCTTGATTGCGCCGTATTTGTTGCGTCGGACGAAGGAATCGGTGGCGAAGGATTTGCCAGAATTGACGCAGAAAATATTTTATAGCGAAATGACCGCCCCACAGAAAAAAGCTTACGAAACAGAAAAATCATCTGCCCGAAATTTCATTTTGGAAAATATTGAACAAGGCAACACAAAATTTAATATGATGGTGCTGAAAACGCTGTTGCGCTTGCGCCAAATTGCGAATCATCCGGGCTTATATCTTGAAGATTATACGAAAGATTCGGGTAAGTTTAATGATATTATGCACAATCTGGATGTCATCAAAAAGGGCGGGCATAAGGTGCTAATCTTTTCGCAGTTTGTGAGTTATTTAAATATGTTTCAAGCTGAATTTGAGAAAAAGAAGTGGGGATACGCCATACTGACAGGCGACATGACTTCCGATAAACGCGAAGCACAAATCAAGCAGTTTAAGGAACGCGAGGACGTACATTTTTTCCTTATCTCACTCAAAGCAGGTGGTACAGGACTCAACCTGACGCAAGCCGATTATGTATTTATCGCCGACCCCTGGTGGAATCCCGCCGCCGAACAACAAGCCATCGCCCGCGCCCACCGCATCGGACAGACACGCAATGTCATCGCCATGAAATTCATCACAAAAGATAGCATCGAAGAGAAAATCCTTAAACTCCAACAACGCAAAACCAAACTCGCCGAAGATATTATTGAGAATCACGATAAGCTGAAGTTTGAACGGGAGGATTTGGAGTTTTTGTTGGGGTGAGAATAGGAGTAATTGTTCATCAATCTAAAATGTAATAGAGGTTTAAGTTATCTTTGGTAGAAAAAGTTGCGTAACTACTCAGGTAGTCAAATAATCTGATTATCAATAATTAACAAAATATTGCTTTTTATAAATTATAAATTTAAAACATTAATTATTTATAGGGTAAACGTAAGAAAATTTTAGTTATGCGTAATTGATTGATTTTTAATTTTTCAGGAGACTTACTCGACGGACATTTTTGAAATGTCAGGCGAGAACATTTGTGTTTTAAATTTTATTTTTTTAATAAATTAGTATTTTTCAAACTTTGTAAAAATATAATATTCAGGATATGACTAACGTTGTCGCCTGACATTTTGAAAATGTCCGCCGACTCACACTTATGCTTTAATTTCAAAAATACACATTATAGAATTTTTCTTACGTTCACCCTGAATTATTTATTTAAATAATTGTAAATCAGTATTATAATTACTTTTTATAAACTTATTTAAAAAATAAAAATAATTTCAATTTTCGTTATAAAAAATTGATTACCAGTTATTAATGACGGTTTTTGAGTACCTGAGTAATTACTATAAAGAAAACTAATACACTGATAATTAGACAATTGTATGCTCTTTACTACGTTGATTTTGAGTGTAAAAATTTAACCCTAAATTTGATATATAAAATTAATTTCAAATTAGTTGAAAATTGTTACGAAAAAACTGCGTATATCCCTGTAAGGGATGAAAAGATAATAAACGCTACATCTTCACGCCGTTATTTTTTCTTTACACGAGCCAAATTTGACGCGAATAACGGGTTATTTAAGGAGAATTTGGTGAAGTATAAAGGAAAAAGAACAAGTCAAGATGTAGTGTTTATTGTTTTTTCATCCCTAATCTGCCAAATCCGTGTTCCCATTATATAGAATGTAAAAGTTAAGTTAAATAAGATATAATCCGAAAAGAATCCCGTATTTTTGCATCCTAAAATTTAAAAAGCATGTCAAAAGAAGTTATTAATTGCCTAATTATAGGTTCCGGTCCTGCCGGATACACTGCTGCGGTATATGCCTCACGCGCCAATCTGAAACCTGTCCTTTATACCGGTCCTGAGCCGGGCGGACAACTGATGATTACTACCGATGTAGAAAATTATCCGGGTTACAAAGACGGTGTACAAGGACCGCAAATGATGGAAGATTTTAAAGCGCAAGCTGAGCGTTTTGGTACAGATGTTCGCTATGAAATGATTACGAAAGTTGATTTTTCGGGGTCGCCACACAAAGTCTGGACAGAAAGCGGAGAAGAAATACATACGCATACTGTCGTGATAGCGACAGGCGCAAGCGCGAAGTGGCTGGGCTTGGAAAATGAAAAAAGACTCGCCGAATCTGGCGGTGGCGTATCTGCCTGCGCGGTCTGCGACGGTTTTTTCTACAAAGGAAAAGAAGTTGCCGTAGTAGGCGCGGGTGATACGGCTGCTGAAGAGGCGTTGTACTTGTCCAATCTTTGTCCTATCGTACACATGTTTGTGCGTAGAGACGAGATGCGAGCTTCCAAAATAATGCAGCAGCGCGTCAAAAACAGAGAAAATATTAGGGTCTATTGGAATACCGAAACGGAAGATATACTTGGAGAAAAAGAAGTCGAAGCCGTCCGTGTTTTCAATAATAAAACGGGTGAAAAAACCGAAATTCCTTTAACTGGTTTCTTCGTTGCCATAGGTCATAAACCCAATACCGATATTTTCAAAGACTGGTTAGATACCGACGAAACGGGTTACATTATCACGAAAGCAGATAGCTCTAAGACCAATATTGAGGGTGTATTTGCAAGTGGTGATGCACAAGACCATGTGTATCGTCAGGCAGTCACTGCTGCCGGTACGGGCTGCATGGCTGCTCTGGATGCCGAGCGTTGGTTGGGTAAAAAAGGTATCGTGTAAAAGCGGTAATTTGAAAGAAAATATGACGACTGACCCTCACCTTAATCGTAGGGACACGGCATGCCGTGTCCCTACGATTAAGGTGAGGGCAGACAAGATGTATTTGCAAAAATTGTCAAAGAACCGAAAATATATAAAGGTCATTCTTGAGAATGACCTTTTTGCGTTTTATGTATTTTGCGAAAAATTATATTTAGTAAAAAAGTAAAAATAAAACGAACCACTAAGCACACAAAGAACACGAAAATCAAACTATCGCAGAGGAAGCTAAGACCTTTATAAAGTACTGATAATGAAATTTTTAGTTAAACTTGGTTTGCTTTCATATTCATTAAGTTTTCGTGTTCTTGCCCTTAATGGTTCAACTTATTTAAGTTCTTTCACTTAAACCAGTTTCTGCAATAACTCCCTAACTTTTATACCAATATAATCTCTTATAATGCCAAATTCTTTTTCGGATAAATGTTTCGGGTCAGGAATAAGCCAATCCTCTCGCACCTTTGCTGGTATATGCGGACAGTCCTCACCGCAGCCCATCGAAATGACATATTCATAAGGTCCTTCCGGTATCTCATCCAATGATTTAGACCGATGAGCAGCCATGTCATAATCAATCTCACTCATCGCTTCGATGGCTTTCGGATTGACCTTTCCTGACGGGCGCGAACCCGCACTATATGCCTTTACATGTTGAGGCGCGTGTATATGCGCGAAGGCTTCCGCCATTTGACTGCGATTAGAATTTTCTACACAAACAAAGAGTATTTTCATGTGTTAGAGTGTTGACGTGTTGGAGTGTTGAAGTGTTGACGTGTTGGATCTCTGACATATTAACATACAGATTTTCGCAAAGTGAAAAACCACGTCAATACGTCAGAACTTCGACACTCCAACACTCCAACACGTCATTATATCAAATCCCGTAAAGGTTTAGCATCAAGTTTGCTTTTTGCCCATAGGTAAATTTCGGCACAACCTGCCGGAAGCGGTCGGTTATTATATATAGGCTCGAGTTCATTTATAAACTCGCTGAGGAGTTTGTTTTCTTCTTTTTTCTCTGTTGCTTTTACCAGCTTTTTAAATTGTTTCAATACTTTTTTCTCAAACTCCATGAGTGTGCCACTTCGTTGGAGTTTTTTGTAGGTCGATTCAAAAAGATTCGTCAGGACCCGTTTGTTGTCCATTTCATAATGCACTGCAAGCTCTACGATTCTGGCAGCTTGCTTGACGATTTTTTTAGGACTTGTTCTATCATTATTAAGAATTAAATTAATCCATTCGATACATTCTCCATGTTTTTCTAAGACAAAATTTAAGACCAAAACATTATAATAAATAGTCACAAGTCTGGCTTCATTGATTTTTGTCCCGTAGGTTTCAAGCCCTTTCTTAATTTCGGGGAGCAAAACCTCTGCTTTGCCATATTGTCGCGTATTGATGTAATAGCGCAATCGGTGATTTTTTTCGTTTTGAAAACGCTCGGCTTGGTCATTGAAGGAATTTAATTTGAAGGAGGTAATTTCCTCAAGAACTTCCTCGACATCATCATATACGCCAGAACTGATTTGGCAGTCAAGATAATTACTCAATTGGATGAGATACAAGCGCGGCTTGATTTTTATCATTTGCGGATGTGCTTTCCAATGTTCAATCATTTGCTTCAATATACCTGCTGCTTTTTTCATTTTATGCCTCAAGTAGTGGTGGGCAACATGTGTATTGAGGAAATAGTATCGTGCCTCAAAAGTCGCTTGATTTTGTTCTGAGGAATTGAAAAGTTCATGCTTTGTGATCCATGCTATTTTTTGGTCTAATTCGGGGTTTCGACGCATACCATGACGAAGTGGAATGTGTAAACTATAATGAAATTTGGTATAAATGTACTCTAAACGAATATTATCTAAGGTCTTGTCAATCAGTTTAAAATGTATTTTAAATTTTGAATCTACGTCTTTTACGCCTGTTTCTATGAGGTTGCTCAATTGTCGGCGCAAGACTTCAAGTATAACAAGTTGTTTGTCATATTCGATGGCTATTTTCAAGGCTCTTCTTAATTGCTTTTCACTTAATTTGTACAAACCGCGTTCTTGCAAGATAGCGGCTTCTGAAAGTAAATTAAATAGTTGACTCTCCACAAACTTATCTTCATGGAAGTTGCGAAGATTTTTTAAAATAAGATGATATAAATGATTTTTGGTGGAGTGCAATTGATTTAAAAATTGCGCTCCAGCGAATTTTTCATAGATGATTTCTTCATCATATCCGTCACCGTCCATATCGTCTATTACATCAAACAAGCGCATATAGATAGCGTCTCCTTCTTGTCTTTTACCAAGCCTGAAGTGTCGTTTTTCATTTCGGGTGAGTGATTTGATTAATTGAAAGAGGTCATCGGATTTTTTTTTCATTCACTATTTTTGGTTAATAGTTTTGGGTACGGAGGAATAATAATTATAAAAAACAGACCCAATATAGCAATATTTTGGTTTTTTTTTGAAAAATAGCCTTTTTAAAGGTTTGTAAGAAGAAAATTTTAAAGGTTCAAAGTGATTTGGGTGGGGTAAATTTCAGGTGCTTACATCAAACCACAAAAATATCTAAAATTATCCAGCAATTTCTCATTTGAAATAATACCGTTAGGCATGACCGGTTTAGTAGCCCCGATTTTCAAATCGGGGATAGAGAAAACACCCTTTCGAGTGCCGTAGGCACGATACATTGTAAATAATGCTGATGGATCGTACCTACGGCACTCAAAAAAGGAGATAACTCCTACACCCCAACTTAAAAGTTGGGGCTATCAAATGCTTTCGTGTCTAACGACACTTTTAATTCTCCACATGAGAAATTGCTGAAAATTATCCAAAATATAATTCTACTGAACAACAATTTTATTTAAACTGTATTTTATTGATTATTAGTTATTTATGACGAAATTTAAAGAGAAAGCACGAACTATCTCCCCCTTTGGAGGGGGTTGGGGGGAGGAAAAACAGCCGAAAATCCTCCCCCC
>Ga0209187_1001149_pt1 | contig 33848 bp, 23 predicted proteins | sample BantaG_FD_187430 | JGI IMG/M metagenome (GOLD analysis project Ga0209187, IMG submission 187430) | Marine algal microbial communities from Bantry Bay, Ireland - BantryBay_4 metaG (SPAdes) (version 2) | ecosystem: Host-associated > Algae > Red algae > Unclassified | place: Bantry Bay, Ireland...
TACGTTGATTTTTGCAAAGAAGTGGCTAGTAATTTTTGTGCAAGCCAGCTCTGTCTCTGGTGCATTTAATTGAATATTCATATCTCTCATACCTGATTTTTACTCTGATTTAACGCAAACAGTCTTATAGATGCATGAGTGTGATCGATCGGAATGACTTTCACCATACAATTGTCTGTACATCTAATGTATCAAGTGTCTAGTAAAATTCATATAGGAAATTTGGCCTAAGTAAGACTCTCTTATTAAGAGATAAAGGTTCTCTAAGAAGCTGTGGAGCTTATGAACATTTATTTTCTGGATCGCCCTAATGCAGCCTTCTGCCGTAAATATCGGCGTAAGAGAATGCCTTCTCGAAATATGTCAATAAAATCTGTGGACTACTATAAAATCGTAGACTACTGATGAGATAAGGGGATCAAAAAAGAGAGACGGCCATAGTTCATCGACTATGGCCGTCTCTCTTTTTTGATCCCCTATTGTTGTGGCTATTGAAAAGTATAATTTTACTGTGTGCTGCCAAAAATAAGCATAAGTAAAATGCCGATGATGCCACAGGTACTAATAAAGCCTACTGCAAGCGAAAATTTTAATAATCTGTCGTTATCGTTCTGTTTCTGGTTAGAGATTCCACTAAAGAGAGTTGGCTTTATACTATTATTGAATTGGGGTCGAAGGGCATAGATTAGCGTTAAAGCATACCTAAATACAGGCTGAATCGTTTGATTCGCTAATTTTATTGCTGCCATGCTATCCTCCATAAATATTTAAATCTATGCTGTTAGTATATCACGGCTTGGTTTCATTTTTAATCAACGAAAACTATACGCAAACCTTAAAATTGTATAACGGTTCAAATATAATATGTATAAATTGATAGATTGTTGATGCCGAATCGAGGAGTGGGTGAGGGGCAATAAAAACTTCTGCGATTGTTCGAAGATCATGGGTATAAACTTATGGTTCGAGAATGTAAATCCGCTATTCCAAAATACCGAATCTGCCTATGCGGGCTAAAATGAAAAAAGGGACTCTTACCTAAGTAAGTGTCCCTTTTTTCTTGTGTTCGGTGGCATCAAATTTAGTGATACCTCCATTAAACAAATTTTGCTTAACGAAGAATCCCAGGAAGTGATGCCACCGAACGTATACTAGAACTACAGTCCATATGCACCACCTCCTTTTTTTATAAGATAGCTATTTTAGGCTCGGCAGTTGTTCGCAATAATCTAGAACATCTGTTTGTTTTCTACCCAGCTAAGCAAAGTATCTCATAAATTTATAAGCCTGTCAAGTAGCAAATTTATGAGATACTTATGGAAAAGCTTGTTGATTCATAGCGAAATTTTTTCCTGATTCTATCAGAATCGGCGGGTAACTCAGATGTGCTATAACTGATTAAGATACAAATGGATAGTGCTGGTCCAACGCAATTACTGGAATCCCTAAGCAGTCCGAGCAGCAGGGTGCGAGTTCGTCTAATCAATCTACCTATTCATGCTGAAAATCGAGCATAAAAATTCGCTTGCATCCAAATCCGTTGTAGTAACCGCGTTCTACCAAATCCAATAGAACTAGAATTTTTCAAGCGAGAGACTGCTCTACTTACCAACACGGTTGGACTAATTCTAGCTCGGTGATATTACATGACGTTACACCATCCGGATCTAATTCGATTAAGTATCGTCGCCAAGGGAGATAAAAATATGTATATCCACGCATACAAACTTGATTAATTTTTTCGGTAGGCTGCGGCGAGCAAAACTCCGTTTCATAATTCTCTGGCGCAGATCGTACGTCCTCTAGCGCGAGTTGATGTACCCAAAGCCCTGTGACGCCGTAGGTAAATTCTGCTGAACGACGGGCATTATTCGCGATCTGAAAAGCCTTACCGGTCGGTGTTGGTTCAGGTGGACTAAGAAAGCGAGGAAGCAATGCCCAAGGTAGAATTCCGAAAAGTAATATCAGCAGCAGGCGAGTGCGGAGCGGGCGACTTGACCAGTTTGTGGATAGAATAATTAAGCGCCACATAACGCTTGCACCCAACAACAGAAGCCAAAGAATTAGAAGATTAAATGCAAAATCGAGGGGCGCAACACGTATTACTTCTCTCAACGATTGCACACCGTTACTGTTCATTTCAACCACGCCAACCTGGGCAATAGGCTGTGGAAAGCCACGCCATCCATCACACCCAATTGATTCTGGACAACTAACAAAATAGCGCGGCACTTCAAAAAAGTAAAAGCTGCTAATGCAAAGGATTACGGCTGCTAACAACATGCTCACAACCATGCGAAACCAATGATTCGACTGCTGCCTCCACCAGATGATCATCAGCGTAATCAGCAGCGCGCCAATAAGCGCAACAATTCCATCTTGCCAATTTGAAAAATAGACCCACCCTTCTGGTAAGCTAAAACGTGAAAGATACTGGTTCATTGATATTTGTGCTATTGATAATTATGGAGTCGCAGCTTGCCAGCAGATCTGAGTGCGATCTACTGCTGCTGGCAAACTAAAGAGTGGACGTGGGCGACCGGCTCCGTTCCAGCGCCCAAGCGTTAGGTTGTTCTCTGCGTCGCCCAAAATTAAGAGCGTGTACTGACCGTTTTGACATGAGACAAAATCGCTTACCCGCTGTAGATCGGTTAGCAAATAGGTGCTGATCTTTGGTGCTTCGTTCGCATTTTCGGCGGCTGGCAGCGTTATTTCTACTAAGCCAAAGCGGTCGAATGAAAAATTGTTGTCACCAGAAAAGCGACTTCGTGTAAGTACAAGACGATCCGGTCCCCGCCACGTGACTTTGGGTGCAAGAAATTCGAATTGATTTTCCACTTCGTAAAGCGTTGTCGACTGGCCCGCTTGACTGCCTTGCAGTGCGATTATTTTGAGTTGATTTGGTGGGGTGACAACGCCCGCTGTTAAACTAGGCTTCAATGCATCATAAACAAAATAAGCTAGCTGACTTCTATCGGAATTTAGCTGGAGTGGGCCAATATATGCATTGGCCGGTAGTAGCTGTGTGAGCGCTGCTTCTTCTGGACTGGTGCGATTTGTCTCTCCCTCGGCATTGGCAATCAACTCTAGCTGAAAAATGCCGGTATTAAGCGTCTGACGGATGGGATCAAAGGTGTTGAGCAGCAATGATAAATTTTCTGAGCCGTCGTCGCTTTGCCTGATTGCAAGCAAGCGCGGTGCAAGTGCTGCGGCCCCCATATTGTCACCCGTGCGGAAGAGGTCGCCCGATGTTTGGGCATAGAGATCGATAGTGGCTATGCGTGGATTGTATCGCCAAAGCTGCCATGGACCGCGCACCATTTGCGGCACTTCGACCCACCATAGATTGCCCTCATCATCGCCCGCAACACCCTGTACAGCATAGTAGGGCTGTGCGTTAATTTGCAAACCTGTGCCATCAGTTCGTTGCCAGCTGAATGCGCTAACGCCCCCAGAAACGAGCTCGGCTTCGAACCACAAACCATCTTGCTCATCATCACTAAGCCAGCGTGCATACTGTTGTGTAGGCTCCAGTTGCTGAAGATTTCCGCCACGCTCTAGCAAAAAGAGACCCGATGTAGATTGGCTACCAAGGAGCGCCATAGCCTGCTCATTTTCAACGGTTGGAGCGAGCAAGGGTAGCGATAAAAGTGTGCTGCGTTCACGCTGTGGCGGATCGATAATTCGGATGCGTACGGCATCTAATACATCGGATTGGTTGCCGTTTTGGCTGCCCTGCACATATAACTTGGTATCGGGCCATAACAGTTCTGCGGATGCCGCCGTCCATGTGCTCTCTTCGATGCCAAATAGGCCGCTCCATGCTTCAACTGTCGCCGCTCTTGGATCGATTCGAAAGCTGCGCCCTGCTTCATCCACTACGTCGATGAGCGCATTAGGATTGGCTGGGATCTCATTTGAAATCACAGAGAGCAGAAACTCGTTGTCGTCTGGCAGCGGCAATTCAGGCAGTGCTGCGCGCAACCCGATTTGGGGCAGACGGATGACTGGCGTGCCCACCGGGTCTGTACTCTCTACTGCAGTATTACTTGAGGTGGATCCGGACTCGTCATCGCTACGTTCGCTGTTTCCCTGTTGGCCTAGTGGTGTTGGCGTAAACGGGATAAGGGGGGTGCCATCGCTAAAGAATTTTGGCAAGATATCGAGCGAGTTGTCCCAGCGCAGCAGATCAAGCGCCATCCAGCCGATTTCCCCGTCGAAGCTACTGCTTGGATCGTTGACGCGTAAAAGTACCCAATCGCCTCCTGCGGTAATGCCAAAGTATTCGAGTTTGGTTCCACCCTCTGGGGCACCCAAAATTGAAAAGGTAATTCCTGGGCCAGCGCGCAAATTGGATGGCAGCGAAGTCGCTAAGCTGCCGTTCACCAAACCGGCCTGACTTGGTGCAATGTCGGGAATAGCCGATGGAGGTTCGGTGGGCGTAGCCGTTGGAATTAAGGTTGGTGTAGACATTGTGGTGGCGGTCGACGTTGGTGTCTGCGTTACTCGTTGCGTGCTGGCAACGGGTCCACTGCTATTTGCCGATCTACCGCCATCTATTGCGCTGCTGGTGGAGCTGTTGCTGCCTAACGCATCACTGGTGACTGCACTATTGGCGACTGTAGTGGCGGCTGCGGCTGCTAAGGCTACGTCTCCGCTGTAGCCACCCGGGACAGACGCCACAGCTGAAAGCCGGAAGACGGTGTCGGTGCCACTCTCTTGGTTGTCGCTCTCTGTGCGTTCAAAGGTTAAATCGTATGCGCGTGATCGATCCTGATTGTCGAAAAGACGTAGCCTGTCGCTACTATCATTGTCGAGTAACTCGTTGCCGTTGGCATCAATGTAGATTGCAACCCATTGAGCGGGATTGCCTAAGCCTAAATCAAATGCTTGCTGTAAAAGATCGAGCCGCGTGGTGTAGATTGTTGCATCGTTTATGTTGCCGCTTTGCAGTAGTGTAAGAATTTGGCCCAGCGTGGTCAATGGAGATGGCAGTAATGTACCGCTCTGCAATTTGTAGCCTTTGAGTTTTGCACCGGCTCTGTCTGCGCTTTGATCGACTGTCCAAATTGTGCGCGCCTGTTGACGAGCAAAAGGCGGTTCTTCGATGAAGACAGTGGGGGCGTTTAGCTCGGTGCGCAGATTCGTGCCGCCACCCGCGCTATCACTTGTGTCTAGCACAGAGATGATGGGGCCGTCAATCTCGATGTTGGGTATCTGAGTGGATATGCTGTCTTGGACTAATGTATATTCGCTGCCTGCGGCCTGAATTGACCAGAGCGGATCGGCTATGCTCCACCATACACCATCGAAATCGCTGGCTGCTTGCGGTTGGCTAAAGATGTAGAACGAAAGAAGGTCGCGCGTTTGGACTGGTTCGGTGAGCAAAATAGTGAATCGCCCCAATTCGTCCATGGTTACCGTGCCCTCGGCGATCCCCGTCAGCAACTGCGTGTAGCCACTATCGCGGTCGTCGGGTGCATTGTCGCGTGCATTTTTCTGACGTGCGAGCGTAGTTAGTTCGGGGAAGAGCAATTGGCTACGGATCTGATTTCGATCATTAGCTTCTTGCCAAAATAGTATGGGGTGGTTGCGCCCGTTTGGGGTGCGCGGTGCGGCGATTGCTGCCCAGATCTCTCCTTCTATTTGAAAAAAGCTAGCTGGCACAAAAATTAGGCCGTGCTCTTGCGCAACGCTACGCAGCAGAATTGTGGCGCGATTGCTGCTAAATTCTACACCGGTTAGCGCGTTGAGTGCTTCGGTTGCGCGCTGTTGATAACGCGCGATCCACTTGGCCTCGGAGGCTGGTGTTGCGGTGGATGTAGGGGTGGATGTAGGCGTATTGGTTGATGTGGATGTTGCTGTAGGTGTTGAAGTTGGCGTCGAGGTAGATGTTGGAATTGCGGTTTCTGTTGGCTCGACGGGCGCGGTTGTTGGCACTTCGACTAGTGGTGCTCGGATAGCCAGTGATGCGGCTTCGGCTGTAAGCGTGGCCATTTGGGCTATCTGAGTTGCAAAGACGTTGGCCGCTTGTTTTTGACCATTGGATTGCCCCGCACGAAAGATTAAAATTGAGAAGAGCAAAAACACCGCTGAAATGGCTGTGCTAATGATCATCCGTTGTCGGAATGATTGTGGTTGATGCTTTCGGGTCATGGGCGTATCGATCGACTCTATTTTTGAATCTCTTGATAGTTATTTACTAATTATTTATTAGCAGCTTATCGGAGAGAAAGAAATTTTCTGTACTTAGATTTAACCACAGAATCGCCTAAGTAAGGGATCATGGCCGTCCTATTTCCAAAAATCTGAGGGTATCTATGTTTATACCACACGGGCATAATGCCTGAGTACAAAATCAGCTTTTTTAGCTCTCCGACAGACTGCTAATCAGTTTAATTGCTAGCGGTAATTGTGACATAGCAGGGTGTGGGGAAGTTGCCGGTTTGATCCACGACAACAAGACGGATGGTCCATGTCCCATTGGTCCAGATTGTGGAATCGATTGTGGCTAGAATGCCACCATTGATTGGATTGTTTCCACCGGCCAAATAGACAAATTCTTGGTCTCTATTTGTGCCAGGCACATACTCTACTTTGTAAAATTGAAGCTGTTCATGTGTGGCCGAACCAACCACATTAAATGAACCAGATACAATCGCACCATCGCTTGGGCTGTTGATGCGGGCGCGTGTGTCTGCGCAGGTCGGCGAACTCACCACTGGTATTGCTGTAGGAATAATTGTTGGTGGGGGCGGTGGCGGTGGTGCGTAGGTGAATGTTGGTGTTGGCAATGGCTGGGGTGCTGTTGGAGCCGCTGGAATATTTATACCTTGATTCGTATCTACATTCACCTGTGCAGAATCGACCTGAAAAGAATCGACTTGCCCTGTATTAACTTGTTCAGCGTTAACTTGTTCGGTATCAATTTGCGTAGCTGCATCGGTTGTTAGCTCAGCATCATTACTCCCTCTAATATTTTCTGCTGTGTTGCCATCATCTATTGTGCCATCTATTATACTTGTGCCGGCACTGCGGCTTGTTGTCGCGTTGCCGTCTTTTGACTGCTCATCTTCTACGGCTATACTCTGTTGTTCGGTAAACTCATCGCCATTATTACCAAATGTGCCTGTGTCGCCTAGCACGCCGCCCACAGTATTAGGCGTAAGGTTTTCACTGAGTGATCTAGGTGGGGGGTCGAGTCCCATTGCAGTTGCCATTACATCTCCTACAAAATAGGTGATACCCATTATGATTAGTAGAATAAATGAGGTGAAAAGTATTCTGTAGAGATCATCTACTGCTTTCTGGCGTTCTAATGTAAAAACAGCCTGTCGCCTTTCTGCGCGTATTTGCCATGTCTTATATATGTTGTATAGGGCAGTGAATCCACATAGGGCATAAATCCATTGAGCATATTGCCCAACCACTCTGATCAAAGTCTCCATAGAAATCTTAGTCTACATTAGGTGAACGATTACCAAAAATATTTCATATTGCTAATATGCAAGATTAATAGTAACGTTAATAACTTTAAATTTTGACAGAAAATTGTCATCCTGATATTTATGATATAAGGTACCATTGTAGCAGTGTCTTTAATCAAACCCTCTGCTCACACATCATTCACTGTAGATTTATCTGGATGTTGTTTTTGCTACTTATACTTACCGTATTTTGTTTTTATTTATTTAGGAGTAAACTTTATGCCTGAGTTTTTCTCAGAATTCCGGCAGAAACTGCTAATAGTTGTAGTTGGACTCAGTCTGTTTTTGATTCCTGGACCTTCTCAGTTTTCGATGGCTCAAGATGATACCGATACTGATGACTCAACGCAACTATTTATACCGCTAATTTCTGCTGGCCAGTCAGATGAGTTGCCTGAAGAGGCACTATCCCCAAACGACCACGGTCATTTTGTTAGCCATAGATATGATCGATTTACCGGCTATGGCGGAACGTGGCCACCGCAACCAAAGAATATTGAAGATGTAGTTTGGTTCAGTGATGAACAGCAAGAAATATCGGCTGCATCATTGCAGTTAGCGCAAACTACTCAAATTGCGTCTGCTAATGCAAATGTGCAATCAATACTTGGTGGACGATACACTCTTATTGGAACTGTATCAGAATCCGAAAAGGGTGATGAAGAAAATACAACAGAAACTGTCACCTATTTTAGCCATTCGAGTAATGCAACAATTGAAGTGCAGATGAAAAACGGAGAAATTATTGAAGTAGTTGAGATTCCTCCTTCAGAGTATCAACCACCATTGACCGACGATGAGATTGTCGAAGCAGTTGATATTGCGCGAGCATATTGGCGTGCAGGTAGTTATGAGCGCGTTGACGAACTCCAAGGTTTTGGCATTCTTGGCTTAAAGCCAAGTGGTTCAACAGGCTTTAACGATGTCCGCGTCGTTTATGTCTCTTTCCACACTGATGCAGATGCACGCCCTGAGTACGTTGGCTATGTAGATTTAACCAATCAGGTCATGCTTGAGAGTTGGGAGGAATAGGGATGAAATTTAAGCAATTTAGTAATATTTTTTTTGCAGCATTTTTTCTACTACTGTTTGGAAATACTCAATCAGTGCAGGCTCAAACTAGCGTAGATTGGCGTGGTTGGAGCTTTGATTACGATGTTAGCGGCAGCTATGATGGCTTGTCATTAAGCGACGTCAAATATAACGGCACCCAGATTTTACAAAAAGCTAGCTTTCCCGTAATGCGAGTTTTTTACGATAATAACGCATGTGGGCCTTATGCAGACCGATTAGGTGGTACTCTAACTCGAGTTGAATGGGCTGGGAATGTGAATATCGTAAATCGTGAGATTACGATTAATGGTGAACGATGGCGCGAGATTGGTATCCAAGATACGATTGGCGCTTATGTTATGTATCAGGTTTGGTATCTAAGCGAAAATGGTGTGATCGATGGACATATTTTTGCTAAAGGACTTCAATGTAATATTACCCATTTACATTACCCTTATTGGCGCATGGATTTTGATTTGGCCGGCGGCGGTAATGACCAAGTTCGTCGCTTTATAAATGGTAGCTGGCAAACAATGACGACAGAATTCACTACTGGTGCTGGCAGCGCTTCGGGCCATCAGTGGCAAGTTCGGGACACAGTTACCGGTGATAAAGTTGATGTTGAATTCGGCACAAATATCTGGAATGTTCCGGGGGAGGTTATTCCCGTAGCGTCGTATAACAACAACAATGTTCATGTGCGTCGATACCGCAGTTCGGAAGATAGAGGGTGGACGTATGGTGCTAATTCGGATGTGCCGTACGATAATAACGAAAACATTGACTCTCAAGATATTGTCCTTTGGTATGATGGCTACATGCGGCATACCGCAGCAGAGGGTCCAAGTCTTTGGCATTCACTTGGTGTACGTTTCGTCGTTGATTTGAATGATGGCCCAACACCAACACCTACAAATATACCCCCACCGTCAACACCTGTAAACACACCGTTGCCGGGCTCGAACACACCTTTGGTCAATGCGAATTTCAGCAATGATACAAGTGGATTTAACTATCAGGACAATACTTTCCGCAGTACAAGTCGAGGGTCGTATGTTTCGGGATCACGTATCAGCAGTGGCGCATACAATGGATCCGCTGGTCTACGAGTGTTGTTGGGTGGTATTGACGATGCCGACATTGTTAACATGTCTGGTGGATGGCGCGTGAATTTTAACGTTCCATCAACCGTACCCGTTAACCTTTCTTTCCGCTATAACTTAACCCAGGCTTCTGAATATGAGAATGATGAATATTCTCAGGTGATGGCTTCAGTTGACGGGACACTATACGGAACAAGCGGTAACGATTATATTCAACAGATTGCCGGTGATGGTAATGGTGGCCCTCCTCCTTCAACTGGATGGCAAACATTCTCTGTTAACCTTGGCACTTTGTCTGCTGGAAACCATACGTTAGTCATTGGTGGATTCAGCAATAAGAAGACGCTCCGAGACGAGTTGACAACTCTTCTGTTTGATGATGTTCGGATCAATGCAGATCTTTCACAGATCCCGACGGCTACATCAACGTCAACCAGTACACCGCCGCCAACTGCGACGCCAGTACCAACGAATACCCCAACTGCAACTGCTACATCAACAACTACTCCTACGAATACACCAACGAACACACCACTGCCTAACAATACGTTGCCGGTGGTAGAAAATCCTGGTAATCAGGAGAACACTGTTGGTAATACAATAAACTTGTCGATTTTTGCATCCGATATAGATGATGATTCGCTCAGCTTTAGCGCATCAAACTTGCCTATCGATGTTGTAATCAACCCGACAACAGGCCAAATTGTAGGAACCCCATCAATTGCTGGAACGTATAATACGGTTATAACAGTTAGCGATGGTATTGATAGCGTCAATACTAGCTTTACTTGGGTAATTCAACCTGCTCCACCTGTTCAGGATTCTATCCTTAAAGTCGGTACCTCGACCGTAGGTGTAAATTCTACCACATCTGTAAATGTAGGTATTTCTTCGGGCGATGTTGAAATAGGTGCTGCTATACTAGAGCTTACATATGATGCAAATCTGATCAATGTAGTTGAATGTCAGTCTAGCGATTTCCAAACGAATTGTGATTTGGACAACTCGGGATTGGTAAGTATAACCGGGGTTAGTTCAAGAGGCGTTAATGGTGATTCAAACTTGGTAACTTTGACGGTTGAAGGAATCTCTGCCGGTACAACTTCTCTAAACATTAGCAGCGTCAGTACATTTACCGATATTAATGGCAACAGCGTGGGCTATATTCCACAGAATGGGCAGATTGTTGTGAATGCAGTTGCGGCGACACCGTCACCAACCTTGACGCCAGTTTCGACGCCACTGCCGCCAGTTGGGTGTGGTCCGTTAGAACAAGAGGCTGAAGATGGTACGTTAGTTGGTTCCTTCTTACGAGAAGCCGATAGTAATGCAAGTGGTGGTGAATATGTTTATACGCTAGATTCGGCTCCTGATATTTGGAATGGCTCAGATGGAGCAAACTATGTAACGTTTTGTGTCACGGTTCCAACTGATGGAACCTATCGTATTAAAGCTGTTTCTTCTGCTAATGATACATCAGCGGATTCTTTTTACGTGCAGGTAGATGGAGAACCAGTTAATGGTTATATATGGGATACACCACAAAGTACGAGCTTTACATCAAGCTATGTTGGTGACCGAAATGGTACAAATCCGGTTGAGGTGCCGCTTACAGCAGGGAATCACACCATTACCTTTTCCTTACGCGAATCTGGCACGAAACTAGATAAATTTGCTCTTGAAGTGATTGAAAATGTGGAACTACCGACCGAAGGCTGCTTTGGTTTAGAACGAGAAGCAGAAGCGGGTATTCTATCTGGTGACTTTGCTGTTGTGAACGACTCTGCGGCAGCTGGTGGTGCATATATTGAAATACCACAGGGGAATAGAACAGAATGGACTGGTCTAAACACTACACGTAGAGCAGACTATTGCTTTACCGTAGACGAAGCAGGTACTTATAAGCTAGAGGGTATTGTTGCTGGTCCAAATGAACTATCTGACTCCTTCTATGTAAGAGTCAATGATGAGCCAGCCGCTGGCTACCTATGGGATACAGCGAATACTTCGACATTTGTCACAGATAATATGAGCGACCGCAGCGGTGCAAATCCTGTTCTACTGACGCTTGAACCAGGTATTCAATACGTCACGATCTATGCTCGGGAGGATGGATCTAAGCTAGATAAATTAGCGTTACGATTAGATTCTGCGGTAGTAGTAGACCCACCTCAATTCTGTAGCGGTCTATCACGCGAAGCAGAGGATGGCTTGCTTAGAGGCGGCCTCGTTATTGGTAATGATCCAGTCGCTAGCGGAGGTCAATATGTTCACGTACCGAATGGCATTGATGATGAGTGGGATGGCCTAAATGATCAGCGTCGAGCAGACTTTTGCTTCACTGTCGATCAAGCTGGTACTTATGCAATCAATACGAAGGTCTATGCTGCGGACGATACGGAAGATTCCTTCTATGTCCGGGTTAATAATGAGCCAGCCGCAGGCTATCTATGGGATACGCAAATAAACAGTAACTACGAGCAGGATTATGTGAGCGATCGCAACATTGTAGATCCTGTAACAGTATCGCTTCCTGCAGGTGAACACATCGTCTCTTTCTATGTACGAGAAATTGGAACAAGATTGGACTCTATCACGCTTGAACCAATTGCAAATGACCTATTAGTCGCTGAGCTTAACACAAATGACCCTGAGCCACTGATGGCAATGGGCATCTACGGTACAATATTCCTTGAAAGCGGTTCGTCTATTGCATCGATTAACCGAGACGCGATAGACTTGACACAATTTAGTGTTTCGTTAGTTGACGCAGCAACGAGCGGTCAACAATATTCACGCACGGTTAACTTGGATTCAAGCGGAGCATACCGCATAGAAAACATGACTGAGGGTGAGTATCTACTAACGCTGAATGTTCCAGATGGTTTTGAGTCGATGATGCCTGCGAACCAATCGGTATCACTCAGCAGCGAAAATTTCGAACGTGTCTCGCCAGATGTACTAAAAGTATTTAGTCCGACGTCTTTGTTCCTTCCACTCTTGTGGGATTAATCGTAATTAGATTAATCGCTGCATTGACAATGTAGGAATTTTAGAGTCAACATAAACCCCCTGTACAAATTCCAGACTGGTTGCCGTCTGTTGTTTTGTACAGGGGGTTTTGTCGTTTTGACAGACTTTGTAAAGATACTCGTAAGCTTGACGGCTAATTGTCAGCACCTAGAGAGTGCTCTGTCAGCCTCTCATGCACAGGGGCTGATATACTCTTGGGTGTAGCGTTTGGGCGTGTAAAAGCGCCATATGCATAATCCCCCGGGCTTTCTCCTTTGAGCTGATATGGGATGGTTATCGGTAGAGTGGTGGGTAGAGAAGGACTCATGACTTTGCTGGAAACAAGTTGTTTTGCCACATTAGCTTGATGTACTCTTTGTAGTTCTCCTTATGTTGATAGCCAGTAAAATGGCTTGAATGATTGATGTTGTAGGGTAGATTGGATTAGATAAAGAAAAGAGGGCTTCGGCAATTGCCGAAGCCCTCTTTTCTTATTTAGAGACTGTTCCAAATTGTGTATAAATGGCGTTAAATCACTTAGCCCAGCAAAATCATTTATACATTTTATAGTACAGTGCCCTTATTTAGAGTAAAAATTCTCGCTTGTACTATTTCCAATTTTCTAGCTCATTCTTAACTGCTGCACAATATGCATCTGCACTGGCACCATCTAACACGCGATGATCGTACGTAAAGCCTAGCGTAGTCATCGGCTTGAAGATCAAATAATCGCCTGAGTTTGCTACCAATGGATGCCCGTTGCTAACAACTATCGGGCGTTTCTCGATTGCCCCAACGCCTAGAATACCAGACTGTGGCTGGTTAATAATCGGTGTTTGGAATCGACTGCCAGATGTACCATAGTTGGTAAGCGTAAAGGTTGCGCCCTGCAAGTCCGTTGCAGTTAGGGCATTGGAACGTGACTTCTCTGCAAGCTCGTTAACTGCACGTGCCATGCCCAGCAAGTTGAGATCGCCAGCATTCTTTACGACTGGGACTATCAGCCCACCAATACCGTGTTGATCCATTGGCAACGCAGCCGCCATACCAACATTGTAGTATCGCTTAATCAAAATGCCTTCGTCTGTCCAAGTCGCATTGGCTGCCGGGACAGATCTTAGCCCCGCGACCGTTGCCATCATTAGATAAGCAGTGACGGTTAGGTTGACTCCATCTTTAGCGAAGGCTGCTTTGTTTGCTTTACGATGCGCAAGGACAGCACTCATGTCAACATCCCACATTGTCGTGAGTTGTGGGGCAGATTGCTGACTTTCTAGCGTGTTTTTTGCAATCAACTGCCGCATTCTATTGGGCTTAACAAGCTCCTCGGCAGAACCAGCCTTTACTGGAGGTTTGCTTGTCGATGTTGCTGGTTTTGGTGCTGCTGCAGTGTCTGATACTGGTGCCGTTTCAGCTAATGTTGATTCAACTACCTTTGGTGAAGCGGTCGAAGCAGCAGCGGATTGTGTCCATCCAGCAGGCGGCTGAAAGCGTGGCTCCACCTCTACTGTTTTGCCCGCTTCTTCACTTGCCACTGCGCTAAGCACATCATACTTTGTCAACGTACTCAGTGAGCGACCGTCTGCTATTGCCTCTAAATTGATATCATTTTCGGCGGCTGCACGGCGTACAATTAAGGATGGGACATCTGCCAACTCATCTGGTAGCGCAACGCCTGAATTTTTGGCACCGCTCGATGAGCCGCTTGTATCGTGGTCCAGTACGTCCTGTTTGGTTATCTGTCCATTTGTGCCACTGCCCACAATCTGTTCGAGCGAAACACCTTTTTCAGCTGCAACTCTTTTGGCAACGGGTGTTGCTTTTACCTCTTCTGTATCAACAGGGCTGCTACTTGTTTTTGACGACGCTGCTGCATCCTCTGCGGACGCAACTTTTTCTTCTAATGTGTCCGATTTTGTCTCTTGCTTCTCTTCAGGCGGAATTGGTGCTTCACTTCCATTAGATTCAACTGATTCGCCCTCTGCACCAATAACGCCCAGTACAGTAGATACAGGAACAAGCGCGCCTTCTTTTACATGAATCGCAAGCAGCTTACCACTTGCTGGAGCAGCAATCTCGGTGTCAACTTTATCCGTTGCCACCTCAACAATGATGTCGCCCTCTTTGACATCACCGCCCACTGAAACTAACCAGCGATTGATTGTTATGTCTTCTATACCTTCTCCCATATCTGGGAGTGTAAGTTCTGTGGCCATAATATGCCTTTTATCTAAAATTAGGTCTAAATATGCTCTATGAATGTACTCTGTAAATGTACTCTATTTACGCCATTACTCTTTCCGGCATCATCTCTAAGATTGCAGCCATAATATCGGTTTTTAATGGCAAAATTTCTTCTTCTAATGGTTTTGATACGGGAATAGAGACCGGAGCCATGCCCAATCTGCGGGCTGGTGCAGTGAGTAAGTGCGGTGCCTCTTCATAGACGCGAGCCACAATTTCGGCCCCGATGCCGCAGTTAGATTGAGACTCGTGTACGGCAAGCAACCGTCCGGTTTTTTGCACAGATTCCAAGACAGCTTCCATATCGAGCGGCACGACGGAACGCAGATCAACTACCTCCACGCTAACACCATATTTGCTCTCCAGCTCTTCTGCTGCTTTCAACGCTTCTAACACCGTATAGCTAAAGGTGACAAGCGTAATGTCGCTCCCCTCGCGCTTAACGTCAGCTTTCCCCAGTGGAACTATATACTCCACATCGGAATCGGGCAGCTCGCCACGTGTGAAATAGAGCATTTTGTGTTCTAAGAAGAGAACCGGATTGTTGTCGCGAATTGCCGAAATGAGCAAACCCTTGGCGTCATACGGTGTTGATGGTGCTGCGATTTTGATACCCGGGAATTGCGCAAAAACGCTGTCTACGCAGACGCTGTGCTGCGAACCATAGCTCTTGCCACCGCCATGCTGCCCGCGGATCACCATTGGAACATTTAGCAATCCGCCGCTCATATAGTGATAGCGTGCGGCTTGATTGAAAATTTGATCGGCACAAACCATGAAAAAATCCATGTACATTAACTCTACAATGGGGCGCATACCCACTAGCGCAGCACCAACCGACATGCCCATAAACCCTTGTTCGCTAATCGGGGTATCAATGATTCGGTTTGGCCCGAACTCATCCCATAGATTTCTAGTAACACGAAAAAGCCCACCGTAGCTGCCGATGTCTTCTCCTATTAAGAAGACGTCTTTGTCACGTCGTAACTCGTCCTTCATTGCCTCGTTAACGGCTTGTATATATGTAGATGTTCGCATTATCTTTCTCTTTACTCATTTTTCATTTTGGCAGATGAACGCTGTTCATTTCTCTTCTGACGAAAAGCGTGTAGGGTTTGCACTTTGTAAACAAACCCGTAGGACATACATCATAGATGAAATTATCCTTGCGTCTATTCTGCATACACATCCGTATAGGCTTCAAATCGTTCAGGCCATGGGCTATTTTTGGCAAATTCGACAGCCTCATGTACTTCGCGGTCGACGCTCCCCTCAATCTCTGAGATTTCTACATCGTCCACACCGCGCGCAAGCAGCAGTTTTTCTAACACCACTACTGGATCATTTTTCCGATGCATATCGACTTCTTCTTCCGTCCGATATGTTTCTAAATCGTTTGCCATATGACCAGCAAAACGATAGGTGATCCCCTCGATATAAGTTGGCCCTTCGCCCGCCCGCGCTCGCTCTGCTGCTTCGCTAACCGCCGCATAAACCATCTCTACATTGTTGCCGTCAATCTGTACGCTGTTCATTCCATACCCACGCACAAATTTGTATAGCTCAGTAACCGAAGATGTATTCTTAATCGGAGTCATCTCGGAATAGCGGTTATTTTCGCAATAGAAGATTACCGGTAGCTTCCACTTCTGAGACATGTTAAAGGTCTCGTGCATCAATCCTTGATAGTTGGCACCGTCCCCAAAAAAAGTAATTGCTACTCGATCTTCCTCTCGGATTTTGCTGGCAAGGGCCATCCCTGCTGCATGTGGCACCTGTGCGCCAACAATCCCATTAGCACCCATTAGCCCTAACTCTGGAGCGTAAAAGTGCATAGATCCGCCTTTTCCCTTGGCGAAGCCATCGACCCGGCCAAGCACTTCGCTAATCGCCTCTTTTGCGCCCATACCCCATGCAATAGAGTGATGATGGCAGCGATAGGTACAGGTAAGGTAGTCTCCCTTTTTCAGTGCTGCGGCTGTCCCGAGGGCGGCACCTTCATGACCAATAGCTGTATGCATGGCGCCACCAATCTGACCGGATTCTGCAAGGTCGAGCAGCGATTGTTCGATGCGACGAATTAGCAACATCGTACGATACATTTCGGTCAATTTTTCATTTGGGAGTTTAGCCGCTTTTATATCAGACTTTACACCTGATGATAGTTTACTTGCATCCATCGAGTGCGCAAGCTTGGTTGCAGATTTAGGCATAACATCTCCTTCAAAGTTTGTTCACTGTCCACATTATGTATAAGAAATGAACCTCAAAATTTATATCCTGAAATCTATCCGTATTTCCTTCGTCATTGGAGGAGAAAATGGTAGAAACAGTGGATCTGGAAAAGAAATTAGCGTTGTACGATTCGTTCAAATAACTTCTAATAACCAGTAGTGTTAATTGTACAGGCTAGTAATACAGGCTAGTAATACAGTCTAGTAGTACAGTCCGGAATTGACTTTCCAAAAAGCCGCTATCCTGCTGGCGGGGTGACAAATATCGAACTTGGCCTTCTGGGAAGAGACGAAACCTCGCTTCTGGGCAAGTCGAGTTTACTGAGCAGCCAAATTGGGCACAGATGGCGACTTTCCTTAGATGCCTATGACTCTCGTTTTACGGCTCCGAACTAGCATCACTGATTAATAAGTTGAACGAATCACAGCATTTATAGCTCTTTGGGCTTTTGTGGAATAACTTATAAGGGCGACCCCACAATTCCTTTGAGAATCATATTTATTTACCCGCAAAATGCTCCAGATTTACAATTGTAATAACTATTTATGCTTCTATGATAAGTTTACATGGTTACATTGATAAAACCTTAACCATACGATTATATCATATTTGTAAAAGAATATTAAGCTCATAATAAAAAAGATTTGGTCTGGAGTCTTTACTACACCCTGTATAAACTACAAGCGCCTGATGCATAAAAATAGCAGCTCTAATTATGATTTGCCAGATACAAATTATGAACATTTTTGATTTGGTCTCATAATTACGCTAAAGTAATTGCAATTTTAGTAGTTCGCAAATTATAGAACTACTAATCTGAGCCAAACAAATATAAAAGAGGTGAATTCTATGGTATCTACCGTTGTATTACTCAAAGTTGAACCTGCGAAGGTAAACGAAGTTGCTGGATCATTATCAACCATTCAAGGAATATCCGAGGTCTTTTCTGTTGCGGGGCAATATGATCTTGTTGCAATCGTGCGCGTTGCGAACAACGAACGACTTGCCGATCTCGTTACATCTGAGATGTTGAAAGTCGAAGGAATCATTGACTCCGAAACGCTGATTGCATTTAAAGTTTTCTCAAAACATGATCTAGAGCGTATGTTTTCGGTCGGTTTCGACGAATAGTAAGTAGGCTACTCCGGAAGAGCCAAAATAAAGTGTATAAATTTCAGGGATTTGCCGGAGCAGATTATTATCGTGCTCTCCGTTTTATTTTTTGGAATGACACCAGCGTAATGTGGAGTAAAGTTTGTGAATGATTTACAAAGTAAAGCATTTGAAGAGTGGACGCAGCAAGAAATTGTGGCTGAGTCTATGTTGCCAATTATCGGCAATCTCTATCGTGAAAAAAACATCGTCTGTTCGATTTATGGACGAAAAATTGTGCGCGAATCTGCTATCGGCTTGTTGAAAGCGCATCGGTTCGCGCGTCGAGTGCAGTCAAATCAGCTAAATGTGCATGATACCTTTCCCATGTTGCAAGCTGTTGCTGAGATGGATCTATCCCCCGCCCGCCTTGATCTTGGTAAGCTGACGGTTCAATTTCAGCAGGAAGCCGATGACCGTACATTACCAGAGTATCTTGCCCAAAAGCTAGCGTCAATTAGTGGTGGTGTCACATCCATATTGCCCGAACCGCGTGACGTTGTACTGTATGGCTTTGGGCGTATTGGTCGATTGCTTGCGCGTATTCTGGTCGAGCGGACCGGTGGCGGTGACAAGCTACGCCTGCGCGGCATTGTCGTGCGCAAAGGACGTGAATCGGATCTTCACAAACGGGCTAGCTTGCTGCGGCGCGATTCTGTGCATGGTCCATTTAAAGGAGAAGTAGAGCTGGATGAAGAAAATAATGCTATTATTATAAATGGCAACGTGGTCCAGCTAATTTATGCAAACTCGCCCGACCAAATTGATTATACCGAGTATGGGATTGATAACGCAGTTGTGGTGGACAATACAGGTATTTGGCGAGACGAAACTGGCTTGGGGCTGCATCTAAAATCGACTGGCGTTTCCCAAGTACTTTTGACTGCTCCGGGTAAAGGCACGATCAAAAATATTGTCTATGGCGTAAACCACAACATGGTTGCACCCGACGATAATATCGTGTCAGCCGCTAGCTGTACCACCAATGCAATTGTGCCTGTGCTAAAGGTAATCAACGATAAACTTACAGTTGTAGATGGACATATCGAAACCGTCCACTCATTTACGAACGATCAAAATTTGATCGACAACTACCACAGCAAAGAAAGGCGTGGACGCAGCGCCCCGCTCAATTTGGTGTTAACAGAAACCGGCGCGGCTAAGGCTGTTGCCAAAGCGCTGCCAGAGCTAGCGGGCAAATTAACCGGTAACGCCATCCGTGTGCCTACTCCAAATGTCTCCTTAGCCATACTAAATTTGAATACAGTAGAAGCCACAACCAAAGACGAACTGAACGACTATCTATCTCAGATGGCGTTTCATTCCGATCTGCGCGACCAGATCGATTTTACGGCGTCGACCGAAGTCGTTTCATCCGACTTGGTTGGTTCACAATATGCCAGCATTGTGGACTCCAAAGCAACTATTGTGCATGGCAATCGTTGCACCGTTTACGTTTGGTATGACAACGAGGCTGGTTACAGCAATCAAGTGGTTCGTCTGCTGCAAGATATTACGGGGCTACGCTATCCATCTATTCCGGCGTAGATTCTACGAAAATTTGTTCCGTGACCGCATTCCGTGAATGGGCCACAAAATGGCTCGCAAGTGCTTCTTTCCTTGACCCATTCGCGGAATGCAGGTTGTTCAGCAATCAACCTGTTTGATAAAGTGCAACCACACAGTAGCCAGAACTTACTCGGAACATATAAGCTGTAAAATAAGGATTCAAAATTTTCTCATCCCCCACAATCAACAGCTAAATCAATCAACGCTAGGAAGGCTTCGATCATGCAAGACAAATTTATGACCGAGGAACATGTCATGTTCCGCAATGCTGTACGCGAATTTATTAAACGCGATATTCAGCCGCATCACGAACAGTGGGAGAAGGATGGCCTTGTCTCGCGCGATGTGTGGCTGAAAGCTGGCGAAAATGGCTTTTTATGTATGGATGTGCCCGAAGAGTATGGCGGGCTTGGCGTAGATGATTATCGGTATCTTGCAATCTTCTCTCACGAACTGGCCTATGCAGGAATCCATGGCCCAGGCTTTGGCATTACTAACGAACTAGTGGTTCCATACATAATGGCCTTTGCCACGGATGAGCAGAAGCAGCGCTGGTTGCCCAAGCTTGCCACGGGCGAATGCATCGGCGCATTGGCAATGACCGAACCCAATGCCGGGAGCGATCTGCAACGAGCCGCAACAACTGCGATTTTAGACGGTGATCACTATGTGGTGAATGGCCAGAAGACCTTTATCTCCAATGGAATTATGGCGGATCTGGCAATTGTCTATGTTAAAACGGATCCAAACGAGGGCGCGCGCGGCACAAGCCTACTCGTGATTGAACGAGGCATGGAAGGATTCGAACGAGGGCGTAACTTAGAAAAGGTAGGCCTGCACGCGCAAGATACCGCCGAACTCTATTTCCGCAACGTTAAAGTGCCAATTGAAAATCGCTTGGGGGACGAGGGCAATGGCTTCAAATATTTGATGCACAATCTGCCGCAGGAACGTCTGAGCATTGCCATTGGCAGTATGGGGCAAGCCGAGTCTGCGCTTGATCACACGATCAAGTATTGCAGCGAGCGCACTGCATTTGGCCGCGAGATTGGCAAGTTCCAGAACGCTCGGTTTAAGCTAGCCGAAATGAAGACTGAGCTACAAGTTGGTCGCGTTTTCCTTGACCACTGTATCATGTTGCAGTGTGAAGAGAAGCTAAGCGCTGAAGAGGCCGCCATGGCAAAATGGTGGTGTAGTGATCTGGGAATGCGCGTGATCGATGAGTGTGTTCAGCTGCACGGTGGCTATGGCTATATGACTGAATATCAGGTTGCGAAGTTCTTCTTAGATGCTCGCGTGAACCCGATTTATGGTGGCACAAATGAAATTATGAAGGAAATCATCGGGCGCTCTCTCGGCTTTTAAATAGTGGGACCAACAAAGTTCTGCCCTACTTGATTTTCACATACCCACAAACAGCTGTGGGCACTCAACCGGCGGATGAGACAGAACTTTTCGAGAAGCTATAAGATAGGCTATTTTTTCGCCGCTCCGAAAGAAGAGTCTCGGAGCAAAATTCAGACCGTCGACATCTTGTCTGTGGTTCCAGCACAGTCGATATCTGATTCATTACGGAATTAGCCATTCGAGTCTCATTCTGTCCGCAATTACGTTAGATACCCATCTATATCAAACGCAGAAAATGACCACGCATAGGCCAGCCGTGACGGATGTCGCGGGTGGCCTGCTTTGGTTAATGCCCCAAAGTGGACCCAACTACCACCCTGATCGCGGACGCCCGCGTGTAACTGCGCGCAGGCTCGTAACAAATAGCCACGCGTCGTAATATCCGATCCCCATGCCGCCCAAAACAAAGGGTTTGGGTGCAGATTGCTATATGCCAGAATCTGATCAATATTTCCGGTCATAGTTTGTGCCATCATACGCTTGGGCAACTTTTTTGGGTCAGTCGAGCGGACGGGGCTAAGGTTTGTCATCACAATGCCATCGTACCCATTATTGAGCGCAACCTGTTGCACCTTGGCAACGGTTGTATCCGCCTTGAATTGGTTTGCCGTGCTTGGGTTTAGCCCCACGATGAAAAGCGTTCGTTGACCAGACTTTCCCAAAATATAGCGATGGCTATCTTTTGCATTGCATTTGTATAAATCGTATTTCATATCAAGCTATGCCTCGCTGAGGGCGCTGTTTCCAAATTCCTGATGCTGTCAAATTTGGTGGGATATCAACGGTTCAAAAAAATGATCCAAACCTGTAGGGATATATCGTACCTATTATGGTTAAAGGGATCATCAATCTTGGGCACGATATATCATGCCCTTACGAACTCACTAGTAACTATTAGACATCCCCACCAAATCCGATAGAACTAGCCAAATTCAATAGGCCCAGAATTTTAACTGCGGGAGTATGAGAAAGAGAAGGAGTAGGAGCAAGTACTGTTGCTCGCGAAACTGAACTGTCTCCGCTATATCTTCTTGTTTGACCAACATCCGCGCATCGGGTAAGCTTGCACCTATGGACAAACTCAACCCCAAATTTATCGACAAAATTCAAGATGTTCCACGCGAGGAATGGAACAATCTTCTCGATTGCGACTACCCGTTTTTGCGTCACGAATTCCTCTCGGCCTTTGAAGAAAGTGGCAGCGTTTCGGCAGAAAATGGTTGGATTCCAAACCATTTGACCCTGCGCGCAGCCACTGGTGACCTAATTGCGGCAATGCCCGCTTACATCAAGAGCCACTCCTATGGCGAATATGTCTTCGATTGGTCGTGGGCCAATTCGTACTACCAAAACGGACTAGACTATTACCCGAAGCTGCTGACGGCCATCCCGTTCACGCCATGCGCCGGACCCCGCCTGCTGCTTGCGCCGAATGTGGATCCGGCTACCACAGTCGCACGGGCTGTACAGTCCATTATCGGCCAGTGCGAAAAGATGGGGCTTTCCTCGTGGCATCTTCTTTTTCCAGAAGAAAATTTGGTGGAATCGCTAGAAGAGATCGACACGCAAGGCAACCACCAGCCATTGCTGCGGCGGATTGACACGCAGTTTCACTGGTATAATCGGGGCTATGAAACCTTTGGCGATTATCTCGGGGCCATGACGTCGCGTAAGCGCAAATCTATCCGCCGCGAGCGTGAAAAAGTGGCCGCGCAAGAGATTACGTTTTTACATCTGACGGGCGAAAAGATTACGTCAGACTATTTGCGAGATTTCTATATATTCTATCACGCTACCTACTTAAAGCGGGGACGGCAGGGGTACCTGAACCAAATTTTTTTCGAGCTGCTGGTTGAAACCATGCCAGATAACGTATTGCTGGTGATGGCGCAACATGAGCAGAAAAATATTGCTGCATCGCTCTTTTTGACGGGGGGCGATACAATTTATGGCCGCTACTGGGGCTGCTTAGAAGAATACGATCAGCTGCACTTTGAGACCTGTTACTATCAGGGAATTGACTATTGTATTGAAAATGGTCTGGCTCATTTCGATGCGGGTGCGCAGGGTGAGCACAAGATCGCACGCGGTTTTGAACCAATCCAAACTTGCTCGTACCACTGGATCCAGCACCCAGGTTTTTATGATGCCGTGGCGCGCTATCTGCATCATGAGGAGCGGGACGTGTTGGGCTATATGCGAGATGCCGCGTCTTATTTGCCGTTTAAAAATTAATTGTCGTACTAACTCGCAGATGTGTCCCGTTTACCAGTCAATTCGCAAGCGCAATCGGCCTTGTTAGTCCATTCACCTATATTTTTTTTCACCCTGAATTGAGAAATATGCGCTTTGATCAATAGGATAGTTTGATTATTGTTGTGTAAATCAATCAATGTCGTATGAATATTACAATTTGTAATACAATCCGCCCCAACAATGTGATAGTCTACTCGCACCTCGATAGAAATATATTTTATGTTCTGATGTACCAAAATGAGTTTAATCGTCTTGGATCATCAGCTCACACCCAAATTATTTATTTATATCTAACTTAACAAAATCGCTATCCACATACCCGCTTTAAATTGGACCAAGCTGATTTTTGTTGTGGTCAAGGTATAACCTTCACATTTACACAAATTCATACAAGCTTATTTAACATATCTTACCAAAGCATCCCACGTTGCGTGGTGAAATAGCTGTTCAGGTCGGCTATGGCAGATAATCCTATCACAAAGAAATTGCGCACATGAACAGACCCACCTTTGGGCTATTGATCCGCTTTGGGATCATAGCATCTTTTCTTGTGCGTTAGTTGCGCCTCTACAGGCAACGGCTGCGCTTGAAATATCTTCTGATAAATCGCCCCCCCCGCATATAATTTAGCAAACTCTTTAATTCCTACAAATGAAAACGATTTGCGTGTTGGTGATGACACGTGGCAGGCGCGTGCCGATAAGTTTGTGCTCGACACAGATGCATCGGTCACTGCACAGGTAGATGTGCCCTTGCCAGATGTGCCCTTGCCAGAGCTACCGCTGCCGGATGAACCTATCAATGAACCCTCAGCCATTCCGCTTTTGCTGGAGCTAGAGGTGGATAATGAAATCATCACGGCTGATGCACCCGCAACGCTAACAGTGCTGGTAACGGGCATCGATCAATCTACTGCGGCGGGACTAAAACTTACACTAACGCTGCCCGATGCAGTTGTGAGCACAGGTTCGCTGTTGGATTGGCCGCTACCCCTTTTAGAATCTGGGCAACAATTCACGCAGACGATTGCGCTTGCCCTTTCGCCCACACAGCTTGAAGGCGCTAGCGTTGAGGTAAGTGCGAACATTGTGCTGGAGACGGGCAACCCGATTACCGACAACTTGACGATTGGCGTTCAGCCCGCTGGCAGGGTAGAAAGCGCAGCCGATGTTGACATTGTCGAGACAGAATAGTCCGAGGATGGTGCCGCGATTGTAGCGGCAGAAGATCGCGTGATGCTGATTAGCGGCAAAGCGAGCGTGCCTGAGGGAACAACAATTCGCTTCACGCACGTACATCGCTGGAATCGGGAAGTTGATGCGGAAGCTCAAGGTGAAGTGAGTGCGGCTGGGCAAAGCGAAGCAGCAGAAAACAGCACCCCATCAGCAGAAGACGAACAGACATTTCTACCCTTGATTAATAGCGAGAATGGGGCAAATCTTTCTGCAACGGGCGCAGCCACAGACGACAATGCGGCTATTTCGGCGGTAGGAAAAATACAAGAACAACAGGCTGATGTATGGCACGATCAGGGCATCAGCTTCTACCACGTGTTTCAACTCGATGCGCTCAAAGATGGGCAAGAGGTTGAGCAATTTGAAGAGCCAATGAAGCTGGTGATCGACGTGAAGTGGCTCCAAAAGAAGGGGATCAAGCCCAAGCACTTCAAGCTCTACACGCGCGAGACGGAAGAGGACGAATGGGCGTTGGTGGATTTTACGTACAACAAAGAGCGCAAGGTCTTCGTTGCCAAAATTTCTCACTTTTCGCTCTATGGCTTAGGTGGTGGATTGGGTGATAGCGGTGAAGTGCTGCCCTCAATGACCAATTTCAGCAGCGATCTCTTTACCGGTTCGGCCTTGGTCAACGTGCCGATTGAAGCACCGAGCGGATTGGGTAGTCTTGCGCCGGGCATTAACCTTGCCTATTCTAGCCAAGGTGTGGATGCGATCCGGCGTGCGGCTGGACCAACCGATCATGATATTCAGGCTGGTTTACCTGGCTTTGGCTGGAGCCTTGGCGGCTTGAGCTACATCAGCGATGCGGGCGAATATAGCTACATGGTGCTCAACGGCACGCGCGTGCGTATCGATCAGTATGGCAACACGTCGCCCCACATTTTTGCCAAAGTACAGCGCAACGTGGGCCATGTAGACAAAAGAGTACAGCGGCAACACAAGCGTCTATCTCTACGACGACACGGGCCAGCGGATTCGAAAGATGCAGGGCAGCAAAGAGACCTTCTACTACAGCCGCTACTACGAAGTAGAGGTCAACGGCGGCGGGGTTCGTGGCGCATCACTTTCAAATTCTGTGGCTCCTGCGTCTTCTGAGACTGTCGAAGGGGTCGACGGAGGGGTGGCTGAAATTGAGCTAGCCGAGTATGACAGCCCTAAACTGGCCGACATAGCAGACAAGCTAGCCGACGAAAACTTCGACCCACCCGTGCTTGATGACGCACCACCCGTCTTAGAGGAGGCCCCAAATGCTGATCTGCCCGCAGCGGCCTATCTACCATTTGTAAGTAGCGTCGAGAACGCATCTGGCGCGGCGGCAGAAAGTGCCAGCGATACAGATAGCGCAACAGCCGCTGAAGGCATGGTGCAGGCTGCGTCTGCACCGCTTGCCACAGCCCACAAAGTGAAGTACTATTTCTTCAACGGCCAGCGCATTGCCATGGAGCGTGACGGCACCTTCACATACCTACACGGTGACCACCTTGGCAGCACCATCGCCGAGACCAATACCACTGGCGCTCGCACGGCATGGCGCGAGTACAAACCATACGGAACTCGCCGCAGAGGCAGCACCCAACTCAACACGGATCGCACCTACACCGGCCAACAGTCGGACGAGACGGGCCTCATGTATTACAACGCCCGCTACTACGATCCGCAGATAGGCCACTTCATCTCGCCGGATACGATTGTGCCGAATCCGGGCAATGTGTTGGATTACAATCGGTATATGTATGTTCGCGGGAATGCGATTAACATGAATGATCCGAGTGGGCACGATCCATGGTGGGTTCAAGATCGAGCGAATTCTTATGTAGCAACACCTGACTTACGTTATTTGATGGCGGCATATTATGATGGTTCGTTAAGCAATGCGATACGGCCTACTTCCCTGCAAATTTCAACGGGAAATACACGACCACGAAATTCTATATTTTCTCCATCGCAGGTGGATGAGTTAACATCTTTAGCTCAAGAACTTGCTACTAAACCGGTAATTTATCAAGATAGTGGTGAAATTGATTGGAATAAAACTCTACAGTCAGGGGTTGGCGATGTATTGTCTGTCTGTGGTCGAATTGTTGATGGTCTGTGTGGTATAAGTGCAGGTGCAACAGGTTCGGTTGTTGCTGTTGGGGTACGGGGCTCCACAGATTTTGTTGTGGATTCAACAGGAGACATGGCACTCTATGCAACCATTGGTGCAGGTGGTTATGCAACGTTTACGGGTGTTTCTGCTCACGGTAAAGGTGGAGCATTAATTGCTATCCATGGTGCAACTGTAGATGATTTAAAAAGATGGTCAGTCCAGTTTGGAGGGTCCGCTCACGCAGGCCCGGGAGTTTCTGCAGAATGGATCACTGGCGATAAAGGTGGGGGGGAAAGCTGGCATGGCGTGGTGCTGAGTGCTAGTGGTATGAGCATAGAGGGCGGATTTGGTGCAGAACTGCATGCCTCAGGAACCTACTCTTGGCAGATGTATCGGTCACCAGAATAGGAACACTCGAGACAGGCATTAAGCAATGTAAAACTAATCATTTAGTGCTGTGTATGAACCACTCATTATATGACCAAATGAAATCAATTCAAACCACTCACTTGCGGAGATAGTCTAGCCGTTCATAAACGACTGAAAGACAAATCTAACATAATGCGTCACATATTCAGTACTACTTTTGCTGAATATGTGACGCATTATAAGCACAGCCTAATCGGCATCGTGCTGCGAAAAATTGCCTCATATAAATTGATAGGTTCCAGTTTATGACTAATCTAACAACTCGAATAATTGTTGAAATTGTACTACTTATAATCGGTGTATTTGTAATATTTATGCCTTATGTCTTTGGAAATATGTTCGCTTCTAGCAACGTAAAGATATCCATCTCTGAAGAAGATATAAGTTTAGAAGAAAAACAAAAACGAGCAGCACAAGCGGTATGGAGAGGTTCATGGATGTTTTTTGTCATTATAGGTTTGGTTCTTATACGTGATTTACTTCTACTAATCGAAAAGTTAATGAACTAAATGCAACAATCATAAAATAATCCATTATAATGAAACTACTATCTAGACTTTACAGAACAATTGTTTATTTGGTATTTGGCATAATCTGTTTACTAATTTCTATTGAGATTTTTGAAGTATTATTGCGCCTTCTCAGCTAACATATCTAATTTTCATCAATTAACGACAAAATTGTTTTTATGTTCAAATGCAACGGTGGCTGCCTATAGGTCTTGCGCTTGCTGTATCAAATCTCGCTAATGTCCGCACAAATCTCAATCTTGTCGAGTTGTAGCTGTTGAAGGTTGGTGCAGTCGTGCCGTCTGCAAGCAAAGTAGCGAATGCCGGTTTTAGCTTCCCCCTGTTACCTTTCCTTCTGTTGGGCATGGTTGAGTATTCGTCAGTCCGTCCGAGGAATACCCGAGGCGCATAAAGGGGACTCGCCAAGCCACGCGATCCGAGCCTTGGTGTTACTCTTGTCGCTCGCCAACCACAGTGCGGATCCGGTCGAGCAGGGCGGGCAAATCGTCGAGCAGATCGTTACGTCCCCGGCACAGACCAGACATGATTACCCACTCGCGGATTGGCTTGGTCTGTGCCGGGGACGTGGGGTCTGACTAAACCCCTCCCTGTCCCTCCCCTTGTTGAGCAACTGGGAGCTATCATGGACATTTATTGGTGGGGAGGGGACTCGCCGAGGATCGGGTCGCGTGACTTGGCGCTATTCCTGTAGATCGCTAACCACAGTGCGGATCCGGTCGAGCAGGGCGGGTAGATCACTCAACGGTACATCACGTCGAGATCCGCCAGCCGCCGCCCACGTAGAGCAACTGCCCCATGATCCAGAGCGCCTACCCTGAGCCAAGTCGAAGGGCTTAGTCGAAACGCGCCACTTGCCACAGCCCACAAAGTGAAGTACTATTACTTCAACAGCCAGCGCATTGCAATGGATCGCAACGGCACCTTTACATACCTGCATGGCTGCTCACGAAGTGGTCGCAATGCGACACCACCTTGGCAGCACCATCGCCGAGACCAACACCAATGGCAGCCGGGTCAGCAAGCGCGAGTATACGGCTTTCGGCACCCCCAAAAGCGGCGGCACGGCCAAACTCAACACGGATCGCACCTACACCGGCCAACAATCCGACGAGACGGGCCTGATGTACTACAACGCCCGCTACTATGATCCGCAGATCGGCCATTTCATTAGCCCCGATACGATTGTGCCGGATCCGGGTAATGTGTTGGATTACAATCGGTATATGTATGTGCGCGGTTCTCCGCTCAAGTACACCGATCCTAGTGGGCATTGTCCTGCTCCGTCGGAGGATAGTGGCAATGTATTGTGTATTGGGTTCTTTATCCCGAAAGAAACAGCACTAAACCTCAAAGGGGACGATCGAACCTTTGACTACGATAGTGAACCAGAGCAATCAAGGGCATACCTTTACGTCGATTTGGATCAAGCTGTCTCAACAGAAAACACCTCGATAATTATGAATCCTTCAACAAGAACTAGTGGAAAATCATTTGAAGCTTATCCAACAAATCAAGAAGGTGTGTGGGGATATGTTAAACAGGCTTTTGGATCTGGCAACTGGTTCAACATTGAGACTCAAGGAGAGGAAATTGTCTTGAATTACTCACTAAACCAATCAGCCAATTCAGGTTTTTTTATTGCACCTAGCATCGATGGTGAAATTAGGTTGAAGCAAGATGGTAAAGGGAACTGGCTTTCTTCTGGCAACAGGGATCACTTTCCTTCTTTGGAAATATATAGCTATCACTCTGGACAGCTAGAACAAATCATTCGTCGAAGTGATGCTGAATCTACTGCATTATACTTAAATTGGGCATTTCCAAACGAGAATTGGGATTATCCTTATGATTTACCTAGCGGACAAGATGGCAGTGGCATTTATTAGAGTATACAGCAGGTAAAGACATTTTCGGTTACTGATTTTCTTTATGTACTCGACACACCCATTCTCTACATAAAATTTGAAAATTGTGTGGAGAATGGGTGATATTAACAGGAAGATACAAACGATATGAAAGTTATTAGATATTATTTACAGGGGGGGCTTTGGGGTGGGTTTGTTGGAGGAGCTATAGCCGGAACGTTATTCACATCCTACAATATTATTTGGGAAATGATTAGTCCCTCTTTTACTTGGTTTCTGCTCACATCTATCACCGGCATGTGTCTCGGTGTTTTTGCTAGTACTCAATATGCTAAAAGTAAAAATCTATTGCTTATGATATTAGGTGGATATTCAGGTTATACGTTAGCGATTGTGTTCATTATTTTATTTTACCCCTCCAATATCCTGTTACGCGGTGGGTCGATAGCTTACTTAGAGGTATTGGGTTTGCTATTATTTGGCACATTGAGTGGTTCATTATTTGGCATAGTTGTTGGAGGTATCATAGCAGCAACCATTGTTACATTTTTCCAAAAGTTACAACCCCATAAATTTCATATTGGATTGATCGGCTCCATTTGCGGGATTGTTATCTTTTCGTTTCATCTGATAAACGAGGGTTTAAATTATCAAACATTCGGTTCATTGCTTATTGGAGGGCTAAGTGGATTTCTTGCAGGGAGAATTGGCGTAAGTGAATATATTAGATTGAGCCAGCAGAGTTAGTCATTCGCTGAGAGATTGGTTCATTCTAATTATTAGGAAGATGCTAGGTACTACTCTGATATGGTGTGCTCAATACATTTCTTGCATCGGACGTATCTAAGCATTCCCAATTTTTTAGACGCTATGGCACTTTAATGCATTATCATGATACAGATCGAAATTGAAGCATGATTTCAAAGAAGAGAGGCTGGTCGACGATTCATTCATTGACCAGCCTCTCTTTTCATTTATGCGGCCTACGGGCGACTATTAATCAGAACCCCAGTCCATACAAATCCGACATACGTGCCAAATCACTCTTGTGGTACCAGCCGATGACCGTGCGTTCGGCTGCTTCGTGATCCTCGTCGGCGAGAATGAGTCCGGGTTGCTTAATGCCACCGTTGGCCTTGATGGTTGCGATGTCGGCAGCCCCACGCCGTGACCGCAGTAGGTAGTCGAGACTACATCTATGACACCAACGGTCATATGACCACGCGCACGACGATGGCGAATGGAACGTAAACGCTGGAATGAGACTTTGAAAATCGCCTCGATAAGATCCACAAGGGTAATACGCTGTTGGAGCAATACTTCTATGATGATACGGGCCAGCGGATCGCCATGGTCGATCCAACAAATGGACACTTCCGCTATCTACACTCGGATCATCTCGGCTCTGCCGTGGCTGCGACCAGTTGGGGTGGTGGTGTCTACAACAAGCAAAAGTACCAAGCCTTTGGCGGCTGGCGCGGTGGTCACAAAACTGGCTTCCCCAGCGAAAACCGCTACATCGGCCAAAAGTTGGATACGACTGGTTTGATGTATTACAATGCGAGATATTACGACCCGCAGATCGGCCACTTCATCTCGCCGGATACGATTGTGCCGAATCCGGGCAATGTGTTGGATTACAATCGGTATATGTATGTGCGGGGTTCTCCGCTTAAGTATAGTGATCCGACGGGACATACAATTGATTTTCCATGCATTATATGTACGCTGGAAGCTAGCTATGATAGCTTTGCTGAAGCAACAAATGATACAGTTGCGGATTTAGCCGCACATGCTGTATGTTTTGTCGCCGGTTGTTATGTAGATACAGAGGCAAACAGAGTTAGTGGACCAACAGAGGAAGAATGGACACAAGACCAAGCTAATAATCTTATGGGCATGGGTTTGGTTCCCATGGGCAGCGTAACTCGTGTCGGTGCACGACAAGGGCGGAGGTTTATCAAAGGATTAGATATCTTTAATGGCTCACAAGTCACGCGGCGTATTACCAATCCATTGTCTAATGCTTATAAGCGTAGTCTACGAGCGGAAGCCAGAAATATTTACGATGTCGTTAATCCCGGTATTCGCCAAGCTGGAAAGCTCGAGATACATCATAGAATTCCTCTTGAATGGTCCCATATCTTTCCTGATGCTGACCCGAATCGATTTGCTAATTTAATCGGGCTCGATAAAAATATTCATCGTAGTATTAACCGACGTTGGACTGAATTTAGAATGCGGTTTCGCGATAGTATTCCAACACCACAACAAGTGATGGAATTCGCGCAGGAGGTTGACGAGGAATATTCAACACTATATCAATGAGAGAGGTAGATATGCAGAATCCCAACGAATTATTTTTTAGTCTTATCGAGCAGGAAATAGCCCATACGTCCAAGAATATTCATTCGGGTATTCTATCCTGCGCAAAAGAATATTCACTGACGCCCGGGCAACGCGACGAATTAGGGGCTCTGATAACTTCACAAATGAATATGTTCGTTCAAGGTGTCTTGGGTACCCTCACTAATGTAGGAGGTGTGCTACCCGATTATTCAGAAGGGTACAACATTGTAGACACGTTAACAGGAAAAGACATTTCTTCTGATGAGTCTGACTACTCAGACATGTGGCTAGAATATCTTCTACGAAAAAATGGTGAAAGATGAAGGATTAATGTATGAGTCAAATAGTTTCCAAATAAAAGATACTTATCGGTAAAATGAGACAGTAGTACAATCAATAAAAAGGGGTGATAGAGCACTTGGGTCTGTCATCCTTTTTTACTTTCAATCAATAACGATACGAAAACCGATATAAGTAGTTGTGTAAAAGTTGCACACAGCACTTTGAATGTGCCAAGCTTATCTAGTTGGGCGCGTGTGTGACTTTTACGATACTACCAATATAAATTCGATTTCCTATTCCCCCGTCTCTTCAAATCCCCTTCCACCCACAAATAAATCGTCTATCAAATCTACTCCCTGTCCCCCTTTTTCCTTTGAGTGTGGTTGCGTATTCGGTAGTCTATTCTAGGAAGAGGAGGACTCTTTTGGAATCGGGTTGGACGATTTTGGGCAGGTTTCTGAGTTCGAGTGCCTCACATATATGTATAAAGCCGGCTTCGAGATTCCCATCATCTCACAAGTTTTCTTAACCGATACCTTCTTCTCATTGTACAGCTCAACCACAAGCCGACGCTGGTCGGCATTGAGGGCTTTGGGCCGTCCACCGCAGCGGCCACGGGCGCGGGTTGCGTCCAGTCCGGCTTTGGTGCGTTCTTGTATCAAGTTGCGCTCAAACTCGGCCAATACGCTAAACATGTGAAACATTAATTTGCCTGTCGGCGTGCTGGTGTCTACATTTTCGTGCAGGCTGTGTAATCAAAAAAAGGGTTCAACGATCACCTTGATCGTTGAACCCTTTTTGATGTCAATTGTTCAGCCGCCGTCTTGGTCTGTTTGCGACTCTACGTTATGTTGCTCTTCACTCGGATGTAGCACGCGGCTTAAAAACGCGTCCAGATCGGGGGTGTCTAATGCGGGATTGACGAGAGATTGTAATCGGTCTAGGGTGCAGTTGGCTAGCGCGATTGAAACATCTTCTGTCACATTGCCGAAGCGGACTTGCAAGATCTGCTGGAGCGTGTCAATTTGCTGCGCCTTGCGACCTTGTTCAATGCCTTGTTCAATGCCTTGTTCAATACCTTGTTCAATACCTTGTTCAATGCCTTGTTCAATGCCTTGTTCAATGCCTTGTTCAATGCCTTGTTCAACTCGCTGTTGCTCAATTTTTTGTCGATAGTCTGAATCGATATACGTGTATAATTCTTCCGCTGGCAGATTTTTTAGCAAAATACGCTTGCTCTGCTCGCCTATCTCCATAACTCGCTCGATTGTTAGTTCTTCGTTCATGTTTGCTCCTTCTGGTAAAGACCAGAGTGCCTGTAACCCACTCAACATTGACCACATTTCAGATGGTAACTGCCACGATTGATGTAAAAGCGAAAATGCCTTTGTTTTCTCACCTTTTCGACTTGCAAATGCCTTGACGAGCGCATTGTGCGGCTCCGCTCGTAGCTCGTTTAGCACCAATAAAGTGATATGCGCAATATAACGATTTTGGCTACGATAAACTCCTGGAAAAGAAGTAATCTTGTATTCAAACTCAGCAAGT